>JAAUYG010138270.1_pt1 | contig 14307 bp, 4 predicted proteins | sample 7278091 | NCBI WGS metagenome assembly JAAUYG01 (sample SAMN14350201, study PRJNA611818) | marine sediment metagenome | isolation source: surface marine sediment (0.6m) | place: French Polynesia: Moorea | collected 2018-08
GCAAACCTCCCATTTTTTACGTCTTTGGTGTGACGCGGTCGGGAATCGAACCCCGGCCTCCCGCACCCCGAGCGGACGCTCTAACCACTACGCTACGCAGGGGCGGTCATGTACAGTGGGTCCTCTATTTAAGGCCAATGGGGCCCTGAAAATGTCATACTGCTGCAGTAACTGTTCTTAAAGGTCAGTAGTATACAAAATCACAATTTGGGATCGATGTAGGTGGTCTTATAATCAAGGTGGTCTTATAATCAAGGTGGTCTTATAATCAAGGTGGTCTTATAATCAAGGTGGTCTTAAAGGCTTGTACAGTAGAGGGAGTATGGTAATACAGTGGTCCCTGTGATTTAAGACCCCTCTATTTAACAATTCCCTGCATTTTAAAGACCGGATATCAGTGATACCACTTGTATATTTTCAGTATAAATATCCCTCTATTTTAAGACCACTTTCAATTTAAGACCATATTTTGCTGGCTGAATGAGCGGTATTAAATCGCAGGGACCACTGTAGAGGGACTGGAGACATTTTGAGTTAAGTTTAGAAAAGTCACCCTGAGATCATGTGACCTGTTTTACGACATTTTTGTGGTCTGAATAGGTTTGTGTTTTGAGAGGGGACCCACTGCCCATGTGATTGGGATCGGGGGTTCATCCTTCATGTAATAACTCACAAAAAACAAAACTTGTTGCGTTTTCTTCAGAGATGGTATGAGTGAGATTCTAACCCATATGCTTTTTACACTAAACAAAAATTTCTCATTCTGATACAACACAGAGAATTCGAACAGGCGGTAACCACTAGGCTGTGGAGGCAGTTGGCAATAGCCGTGTCAGGGCAGTTTCCTAAATGTCATAATGCTTTCAAAGGCCTTGCCCGACTACACATGACACAATACACTGTATTGCGATGAAACTGCTGTCAGAGACCACCTGTCTTGAAAGACTATTTTTCTGCCGATTTCAAGTTGTCACCATAAACCACCTGCCTTGTCGAGAGACGTTTTCTAGTTGAAGAGGTGCTTTCAAAACAGATTCTACTGCATGTAGAAGAGTTGTATGGGGATGTCTCACATGGGAGAGTTACCTAAATACCTGGATCAAGGTATGGACAGTGCACTTGGGTATGGTTAGCAATGTTTTGTTCTTTGGTAGCATTATTTTGTTCTTAAATATTAAGTGCATGATTTTTCTCAACACCTGAGAAAACAATGAAATTTCAGCTTGGGAGCATTTAATTTTATGCTACTGAAAACAAAAAGACTTGAGGTACTGAGTTTGTTTCTTTTTTATTAGTCCCTGAACGACACAGTGCAGACTTCGTTGCCACTTGGTCAACGCACAAACGAGATGGCTGCCACAGCCACATACAACAATGAAAATAAGGACATTGAAAACAGGCGGAAGAATCAACAAAATAGAATCAAATGTCGCACCATTGAAAATGATTAAATTGAGGGGCGTTAACAAGACTGTTTCAGCAGGGGTTATACGCAGACGATCTTTTCCAGAAATATCTACATCTTGCTTATGATGGAAACAAAATCGCAACAATTAACATACCCTAAAAACAGTTAAAAGTCTCCCATCATTTTCATGGTGTTGTATCTGCAAAGCACAAACATACAAAAAAGCCATTACTGTAAACAGTACAAACCCATACAAAATACTGAAGCAGCTACTAAACAATTAAAATTCCTGCAGTCCAAAATGTCTGTATTAAATTTATGAAATTGGAAATTTTAGTGTACTCTGTATACTAGCTGTTTTACATTTCTTAATGTTATCTTATGGAAGCAAATTTTGAATGCTTCAAATATCCAGGATTTATTCAGTATGTGCTCTTTTAATAAATTCATGTATCAATCGGTATACAGCGATGGATACCGTAAGAACCAAATGAAGTCAAACTTTTTGTGAGATAAATTAGTGTTTGGAATATATCTTGCATCACTGAGTGGATATAAAAAGAAAGATATACCCCGGTACAATATATTTAGTGTCCTGGTACAACTGCACATCTGCGTGATAATTTACAATCTGGGCGGAAGTTCTTAAAAATAATTAAGTCTAAGTTTTGACTTTAAGTCCAATTTTTAGCATATCACATTATTCTTAGATTAGTAACTTAAGTCAAAAATTTGACTTAAATATTTCTCATGACTCTGACCCAATCTGTAATTGGCTAAATTCTTGATTGAAATAATAATCACAAATGGGGTCAAACCTTGTCAAACCATCTGAAAATAAACATAGCTAATCAACTCTATTGCATCACAGTTTCATGTATATGTTAGGTGAGAATTGTAATAATTACAGCATATTGCACCTGAATGAACCTAGTCCATTCCCATAACAACGGCAAGCTAATTTGTCCATACAGACCAATAAATACATCCTTCGTAGTACAAACACATTGCTTTATGCTAACATGACATGAAAGTTCTCAATAAATTACAACTGCCATTCAAACTTAAATATACAAAAATGAAGCATATTTTGAAATAAATAAACACTCCCTCCGACAAATAATGTTAGGGACTAGAAAGATAATCTACAATGCATTTCAGGAAGATTCCATTATGATCGGCACAGGGAGACCAGGTATAACATAACTATGGTAACAGCAACATGACATGGAATCACCCAGTCATTTCAGATTTTAAACGGAGTAAAAATTTGTCTCACAAATCACAAGTTATACAGTAACGTGTCCTGCTAGGCAGTTTACAAGTTAAAATCAGCATATTCCACATTGCGCAACAACAACATTCTAAGGCCCCTGATGAGGTAAAAATGAAACGGATGGATAATGAGGCCGTAGCGAGCAAATAACCAAATCAACAATACATTATGATGACAGAGAAGTGAATACATCAATAATCCAAATCAAGTCAAAGTGCAGATGGATTTCCAAATAAATTTTGATGTACAGGTAATGATGAACAAGATCTAGCCTTGCCATAACACAGAAACTGTGTATGTGGAAATTCAAAAAAAAGTCAATCAAAATATTCTTCCAGATTTATGTAGTTGAATCAAAACCTGTAACACTAGAAGTAGTCATAATATGTAAATGGTCTATATTATACCATGAAACATGTAAATTATTACGTTAAATTTTTTCCATGTTTGCTTTATTAGCATGTGTGCTAATGGTATTTGATGAAAAATGATTAATTGAATTTAACGGCGAAAAAGTGACTATAATTTTTGTGATCCATTAAGTAATACATATATTTACCACACCAAATTCATTCTGCTAATCAAAATTTTCTTTGTGCTAAAAAAAATACATGATAAGCTGCAGATGAATTTAGGTGCTATTTTAATTTTACTGCAGCACACATGCCACAGTTTGTGTGTCATCTGAGCAGAAATTGCAAGTTTGTCCAGCAAACATGCTCGAGTGTCAAATAAAGAAATAATTACACATGCAAGGACACAGTCTAGGCCAAATGACAGTATACAGTGTCACCGTTAGTGTCAAGAAATACCGGTAGTGTCAATGTTGTTGTCAAGAAATACCTTTGTTCTTTTTCTCGGTAACTTTACTTTCAAGAATCTTTCTTTACCATATCTGCAATAACAATTCCTGTGTTGAAAGTGAAACGGTGTATAGCAGGTCATTGGTAGCCCAGTACAGTAAACCCTGTCATTAGAGACCACTGCCATGACAGAACACCTGTCTTGAAGGACCACATGTTCCTGGCAGAAGGTCCCACATGACATTTCGGTGCAATTGAACCTGTCATCAAAGACCACCTGTCTTAAGAGACCATATTGCTATGGCCAATGGGGCGGTCTTTCGAGGCAGGTTCTACTGTAACAACAATATCACTTACCAGCTTGTGCTGCATTATTGCTATTACAGCATGTTGTAACACAGAGTTCAAGCTTTCTTGATATCACTGTTCCACGAAATTCAAATGCTCAGAGTAACGTATTCTTACACTTGGATCTATCACATGACCATCAACCACTTTACTCATCGAACCAACAGCCACAGTGCAAAGAAACAAGTGCAAACAAAACCATCATAGCTTTTGTATATTCTCTGCATCTGTATCGGTAGAAATATCTGCTTCTTCCATTGTCGAAAAGTGAATATCGCCCCTCCTGTTCATGACGTACGTTGTAAACGAGTATAGGCGCTGCATCATAACTGGTTTTCCCATCTTTGTTCATCATCCATCTCATGGACCAGTTTGTAAGTCTCGCTTATGTGCGGGTCCCCTCCGTCGCTGAAAGGCAATTATACACAATTTGGGATAAATGAAAATCATAATAATAAATCTTAACATATACAGTAGTCCCTCTCTAATAAGGCCACCGTATTTACCAAGAAAATGTGGCCACATTAGAAAGGTGGCCTTTGGTGAGAGAGAGAAGTAAATACATTGATAGTAGCAGCGGAAAAGATTAATGCCCTTATTAGAGAGGGTGGGCTCTGTTGAAAGGGACCACTAAGAGAGGGACCACTGTATATAGTTGGAAACAAGAATATTAATGCATAGTTATGTAGCAGTTATTACACTGGATGGATTATAGTGGTCCCTCTACTTTACAAGCCTTTATTTTAAGACTACCTTGATTATAAAGCCACCTATTTTGGCATGAAGTGCGATTTTGTGTACTATTGAACCTTTTTTATTTTAAGATCACCTGCAGTATAAGACCACATTTTCATGGTCCCATAGGACCACTGTACTGCAATAATTGGTGCTGGAGTTCTTGAAAATACTTAAGTTTCAACTTAATTACATCAACAATCTGAGCAATGTGATTGGCTAACAATCTAAGCAATGTGATTGGCTAACAATCTGAGCAATGTGATTGGCTAACAATCTAAGCAATGTGATTGGCTAACAATCTAAGCAATGTGATTGGCTAACAATCTAAGCAATGTGATTGGTTAAGAATAGGACTTAAAATTAAGTCAAAACTTTGACCTAATTAAGTATTCTCTAGTTTGGTGTTGTATTGAACAATATGAAGTACTCAAGTGACCACTATACATTAAAAATTAAAGTGTTACAAGTTTTTAAGAATGAGCTAGCTGTTACCTTGAGCTTTGCCATTTCAAAAACTTCTCTGTGAAGTCCCTGAAACAAAGAATATTCAAAGTGCATATATAAATTTATACGGTATTCCCTTCCGGTTCCCTAAAATTTTTAAGACCAGGTTAACCTACTACAATATCTTCATTACTGCATCTACTGAGAGTCTAGGAATATTAGGTGTATATTGTTGTAATTCTATCAAATACATGTACATGTGAGAAATCGGGTACATGTATAACCAAATCTTCATACACTGCATATCGTATGCAGAAATCATGCTGATGGCTTACAATATATCTACACAAATACAAATCATGGAAGAACATGTACTATTAATGTATTGGTATACTCTGTATATGCAAATCCATTAACTAACAGTTATTAATTATGGTAATTAGCTTAAATATCCATTTATAATTTACATCTATATACAGTGTTTATACTCCAGAATTGCAGGAGGACAAATACAATCCATATATAAAAGGAAAAACTAGTCTCGTATTTTGTCAGGAAATCGGACATTGGATTATTGTTGGGTTCTGTATGCAAATGGACACACAACAAAAAGAAATAATTTGTTCAGTTACGCAAAAATTAATCTCTTTACAAACCTGCTATTTTATAGCTGCATACTTACTTGTCAAAGTAGGCAAATACCCCTGGTGGCAAGTCTGACGGTGGACCTTGCGCCGCCGGTAACGATGGCCCCCGGGGAGCTGCAGCTCGGCTCAGCCGTGGACTCGGCCCAGGCTGTGGATATCGCGGACTGACTTGCTGTGGCCGCTGGACATACCCGGGGCTAGCTCCATAACCCGGGGGATCCGTCCGGGGGGTGTACCCCGGTGGGGCGCGGCCTAGTCCTGTAGGGGATGCTGCCCTTGGTGACAGGTTCCGGCTCGGCCTGGGTGGGGTGACATAGTAGCCGGGCTGCTGGGGCTGGGGACTGAGCCTCTGGGGAGAGACCCGCTGAGACGGGGTGTAGCCTACCAGCTGTGGGGGCTGTCGGTACTCCAGTACTGGACTCGGGGTCCGTGTCACCAGACGAGGCTGTCCCCCTGTAACCAACAAAGCAATGACACACTGACAAAATGTGACAGCAATTAATAATCACAGCGGTCCCTCTGTTTTACAACCCTTTATTTAAGACCACCTTGATTATAAGACCACTAAACTTGGTTTAAAAAATGTGTTTTTTTTTGTATAGTAATGAACCTTCATTGTAGGGCCACCTGCTGTATAAGACCACATTTTCCACTTTCAAAGTGTGGTCTCAAAATAGAGGGATTACAGTGTATACAGGTATAGTACATGTATATATTATTTTCTGTGGATAAGTACAGTGAAACTTGTACCTAAAGACCACCCTTAAGGGACCAACATAATATGGCCGTTATACATGCACACTTGTTTTTAGAGTAAGTGGTCTTTTGATGAACTTTTGTGACCTTTTAAGTACAATTGTTGGATGATTGTTATAAGGTCAAAGTCTCTGTGATGCAAGTTTGTAATTCTGTCCACATCTAGTGTTAAGGTATATTAATCCTTTTAAGAAGTCAAGTTGACTCGTATATATTAATGTCCATTTGGGTTTTCTGTGCCATAATTATACAGATCATGACATGTTATATTTATTGGTAAAATTATGTTTATGAGGCTATACACCTACATGTGGAACATCTGAGTTTATACTGAGTCATCTATAACAGTGTAAAATGGTCTACCCTAGATTACTTTCTGGCTACCACTACTTCCGTACTACAGTTCATGCTAAATCGGGGAGCACCCGCTAATGTTTAGGCTCACATGGAAACAAGATCCCAGATTTGGTCGATTACTACAATCTGGGCTCCGTGTACTTCTGTGACCCCTCATGGTCTCAATCCAGAATCCTGCCTCAATCCAGAATCCTTCCTTCTCATACCAGACATCGATCAGGAACAACAATATAGCCTACTACTGAATTTATTTTTTTTATTTTCCCATCTCTTTGTCTGTAATTATTATCTAGGATCAAACTGTGAAATTCCTCTCTCTCTCTCTCTCTCTCACTCTCTCTCTCTCTCTCTCTCTCTGGCTGGTATCTTAAGTCTCTAGTAATCTTGGTAACCATTGCCTTTTTCATGTTTAAGATCACTAGAGGACTTAACATGTTTTACAAATTTTACTGAATATTTATTTAGCAAATGTATGGCGCGAGACTCTCATCCATAATACAGGATATTTATACTGGTAATTTTGCATTGTTTTTCTACAATTGATTTTATTTACACATCAGATGCAACAAGTCGAAATAATAATACAATAGTCCCTCTATTTTACAACCCTCTATTTTAAGACCACCCTTGATTATAAGACTGCTTGACTGCGCAATTTCTGTGTTAAATGACCTTTATTTTAAGACCGCCTGCAATATAAGACCACTTTTGTGTTGATTCCATGAGTGGTCTTAAAATAGAGGGACCACTGAACCCATAACTCGATCGATCTCAAGCTTTGATTGTATGATACATCTTAATAACTGATCTCCCATACCACAAGAGGCCTGCAACCAGTGTACTAAGTTCAATCTTATAGGAATTTGCATGTTTCAGACAAAACAATTACAGTCTGTGGTCAAAAAACAAGCCGTCTAAGGAAAACACCCATTGGTCTGAAAACAAAATTTGATCTCTTTATATGCCAAGGAAAACACATTGCGGAAGATGGCGGTGTTGATGTGAAAACTGGGGCTGGCACTTTCAGAAAGCAGTTTTTAATTCCGATTTCTTTTGCAGCGGTTACTGCTGGCAGTGCAATACGACTTGACAGATTTTCCCCACTTTTATGCCAATAATTGATGGATGGTTAGGCAATATGCCTAGAAAGAGCAGTAAGTGACCCATTGAGTTGCTTCTTCTCTCTAATGCTATTTACCAATATTTCCCCAATTGCTCTGCTCTGCAACACAGCATAAATAACTCCTGATTCATCTCTGAAGGTTTTTAGAGTGGAAACGATTTGACGCCAGTGATTGCCAGCGTGGCAGCTGTGTGTGTGTTAGCTCCCAATATCGGCAACGTTGCGCGGGGCTCGGGAGTTTTCTGAGTAAAGCAAAAAGGTTGGGTGTGGTTAGCCTAATGCCAATCAGTACTCCAATAACACTGCTGACTATTCCTAGGTAGTCTAGCACAGGTGTGCCACTTTCACTGCCCTTAACTTGGTCTAGCTGTGAGTTTTCTCCATTCTCAGAAAGACTTCTGAATATGCTAAATACTGGTGGATGGGGTATCTTCTACAGTGCATGAATTTGCATATATTCAATCATCGGTCTGTAATTGTAATTTACACATTCAATGTATCCTAAATAAAATCTAAATGTTACTAACCACAAGTGTAAAGATCAACTATCCAGTAAAAGGAAGTTACTTGAGTGACCTTTCTGATAACCGGAATTAAGTCAAATGACGACACGTGCGGAAGCTTCATTTTGCTGAAGAAGGCCTGACGTTACAGGTCGAAAGCTACGAACTTTCGAAGACTTTGAGCTGGTGTGAACATTTAATAAATTCTAACATGACATTACTTGACATATTTTTAGAATATCAAGCTGCCTTTTTAATTGATTCTAAATCTTAAATGAACTTTTGAACTTTTCAAGAGATATTAACATCTTAAGTTTTTGATCGAATTAATAGGATCATCAAATTTTCAAATACAATTTTAGAATGCTGTATGTACATACAGTTTAAAACCTCTAACTCCCAAAGATCGACTGCTCAATATGTTTCTCCTTACGCATGCTACTGTAATAACATGAACAAGTTGGAAGAGTCCAGAATTCAGTCACACGATTTGAATCTGCATGGTTGCCCTCAAAGGAACCGTGCTAATCACCCCAGTCGTAGAGCATCTACACTGGTTACGTAGTAATATTGTAGACAATTCTAAACTTAACAAGACCTCATTCGTGAGCTTTGCTTCATACAAAAAATCTATAGTTATACCAATTTCAAAATAAGAAATAAGGTGATTGAAGAAATAAATAGGATTGTAGAAGATATCCAACATATGTGAAGTATGTACTATACAATCGACCTTTATTTGAATATATGGATATACTGTAACCAATATACTGTAACCTTAGCCACAAATTGTGCCTAATTTGAACTTATTGTTTATATATTTTGTTGAAGATCTACAGTTTGAAATAAATTCATTCATTCAATGTTTCAGAAAGTATTATTTTGTTTGATCTATTTTATAACACGGCTAATGTAAAGTCACCTGACTACTACCCGGTCAGGTAACTTCTTTGTAAAAGGGTACCGGTAATTTCTTTTAAGTCGTTAATAAATATGTATTATTTAAAAAAAAAATCTACACAGGTTACCTAGCTATTCCACAGCCTATTGCATACAAGCTCTACCTCCTGGTATTTGAATCTTTGAAAAGACTAGCTCCACAGTACATAACAGAGCTGTTGCAGCCATGACAGGGCATTCACGGGTTTAATGACAGTAATGTTACAAACATTTTGTACCTGTTCATGTGGCTCCAAAGACCTGCTTGGAGTTCTCGAAAATACTGAAGTCTATAAGTCTTGACTTCAATCAAATTCTCAGTCAATCACATAGCTCAGACTGGTGACTGGAGTCAATACTTAGAAGGGCTCCACATGGGTCCAAATAATTTGTGCTATGTCACACGTCACTTTTTATTTTATCCCTATGTCACCATGTCACTTTTTATAAGACCTTGATGTCACTTTCTACAGTTTTTATAAAAGCCCACGTCGGACTTCGACAACTTTTAAAGTGGCCATGTCGCACTTCATTTTTTACCCATGTAGAGCCCTATTAGACTTAAGTCTATTCAAGAATATCAGCCAGGCACTATAAATAATTAGATCACACATCAACATACAGGCATTGTGGAGAGTAGGTAAAGGGCACTGTATAGAAAACTGGTTAAGGTTAGTAATATTGGTTAACAGGGAAAATCATTGATTAATTATATTGTTGTGTAACATATGGTATAGCGAATCACATGTACATGTAGATTGAATATGGGCACCAAGACGCGGGCATACAGGGATGTGAAGCTCATGGTCATCTTACCTTGTACTTGGTTAGTTTCCATTGACAGTATAGGGCTGGCTGCAGCATTAGGACTCAACCTGCTGGGGGCCACCGGACTGGGGTTTTGACCCGGGTGCCCGTTATCACGTCGTGGTGGCACCGACTGCAGACGTAGCGGCTGATGACTGACCAACTGGGGACTGAGCCTGCCAGGACCTGCCTGGTTGGCGTTGGGGGACAGGGAGGAGTAGGGGGGTGGGGGGGAACGGGGGTGCTGGTACTTTGAGCTGGTGTCAATCTGCAGAGTGTTGGAATAGTTGGATGGGCTTCTGGATCGGTAGCCAAGCGTTTGTCTGGGGGGACTGAGGGGTGATCCGGAACCATGGAGATAGCCTGTCTGAACTGGGGAGTCAGCAGGCCCTGGCGGATACTGAATGTGGACAGTCCGTGCCGAGTCAAGGCTGGGCGCACGCGCATGCTGCACAGGGATGGCTTTCGGCTGCGGTTGTTGCTGCACTTTTGGTGGAAGTGCAGTTTTCGGCTGCTGCTGTTGCTGCTGGTGTTGTTGTTGCGCCTTTGGTAGAAGAGTGTAACGTATGGACACAGGTTCAACTCCAGGTTTGGAGGATATGGAGTAGACGTAGTGACCTTCCTCTGGAGGAATCGAAAATGACAGCTCCGTTGGTTGACCATCCCCTCGCTGCATCACCGAAAGGTGAATGGTCCCAGGCTGATCATCTCCCAGCGAAAACGAAAAGTTCTGCGGCACACCTGGCGGCACGCTACGCATCATCTGAGGGCTACCGCCCGGGATGCCCCCTGCAGCAGGAGGAGCATTCTTCCTGGGGTCTTCCAGGCCAACTACCTTCTCTGGGAAAGACTCTGCGGGCTTGAGCTGAACGGGATCATGCGAAAGACTGGGATTGGTGGGTGGTACTCGCCTGGATGGCGGCCCCGTGCCGAGATTTCTGGGTGTCCGGGACAAAGTATAGTCCTCAATGTCCGACATGCACTCATCAGCTTCATTCAGATGTGGACGTCTCCTCCTGTCCCGTGGGCGTGGTTTCCTTGGCTCGATCTCTATCACTGAGGTCTCCACCGGCTCCGCAAACCTCACACGCCTCGGCTGCAGCACCCGCTCAGCCACAGCACCCCCTGGCAGGCTGAAACGTCTGTGATGGGGCCTTGGGACAGCTGACATGTCCATGAATCCCTGAGGGTACTGAGCAGCTGCTTCTGCCCCAAACAGATGTTCCTTAATGACCTGGAGGGCAGTGCCTATACAATCTTCATTGGGAGGCATATCAATCAATATTTCCTCACCCTCAGGGAAGGACAGAAGGGGTTGATTTCTAATTCGCCAGCCGTGCGCATCAGGCGAGTCCGACTTTTTAAAGTAATTCAAACCCATTTCCTGGGTCATGGCAGGTTCTATGATCTTGGGATGCTGAACGGCGATGGCGTGCAGTCTGCGGTTGAGATCGGCGACCATCTTTTTAACGGCAGGCATGGGAATGTCCACCAGGTCGGGGGCAGCCGCAGAGAAGTGAATGTCTTCGGAGCGAGGGGAATGGTGCTCGGCGTCGATGTTAGAGGGTTTGAGCATGCGAGATGGGTCGGATGTGGAGGGAAGCGTGTGAGATTGAGGCACAGAGTTACTAGCAGAAGGCAATGTGGTAGCCCTACCTGTCGGCAGGGACCCGCTCTCCACAGGGAACAGCTGCCCGGGGCCAGTGATCGGAGAACCCATGCTTGGGGACTCGATCCTCTTCCCAACAAAAGTCAACGATGGCTGCACCCGTGAGGTGGCGTGGCTGTCCGTAATAGTCACTGATGGAGGTGGAGCCTGCGAGCTGTGAATGGACGCACCTTCAAACTGCTCAGGATTCACTCGCCAGGGATATAAACTGGAATCCCGAGGCATAGTCTGCTGTTTTTGCACCCGCCACGGGGCCGTTTTTGAGAAGTCCTTTAATCTGGTGTCAACGGGTAGACTTGCAGACACCCCATGGATGGTGTTGGCATGGCTACGTTTGTCCCTCACCATCTGGTTGCCAGATGGTGACATGTACACTGTCACCTCCTCCCCAGGCCTCACCACCACCGACGTTGGTAATGGTTGCCCTGACGATGGGCTACCGGCAGGACTAAAATAATGATGTTCTATATTTTCCTCATGATCCACCGTAAACTCCCCTGCCCCTGGACCTTTGGAAGGCGTGATTATTACTTTAGGTCGAGATTCAGCGTCAACAGTTCCTGTTCTTCCAGGGTGTCGAGCTTGTCGCCATGGCGCCACTGACACTGGCACGGAATCTTTCTCTGATGGCTTAGTCAATACTGCACCTTTCTTGCTCTCAGCAGAGTTGCGTATTTTTTCTGCGGCTGCAATGCTCTCCGTATGGACACGTTTGCTTTGGTTTGGAGGTGATTGCTCAGGCGTTTTGGGCACTGGCTTCAGCTTTCTCTCAGCCACAGGCCACATCATTGGAGGCGGACCAGCAACAGAGTTCCCATGTGAGGATGCCTTGTCCTTGTTGTTCTCGCTGTCATCTTTGCCAGCCTTGGTAGTCACTGAGGTTGCATCGGTGGTGCTAGTGGTGGAGGTGATGGGACTGGCAGATGCTGCACTGGTTGTAACAGCTGTGATAGTCACTGCAGCTGTTATGCTGGTTGCAGCTGTTATGCTGGTTGCAGCTGTTATGCTGGATGCAGCTGTACTGGTAGTAGCAGCTGCAGTGGTAGTAGCAGCTGTACTGGTAGTAGCAGATGTAGTGGTGGTTGCAGTTGTACTGGCAGGTGCAGCCGTACTAGTAGCCGCTGTACTTGTAGTAGCAGCAGCTGTACTTGTAGTAGCAGCAGCTGTACCTGTAGTAGCAGCAGCTGTAGTTGTACTAGGTGTTGTAATGGATGCAGTAGCAATGGAGTCTTTGCTGATCATTTTTGTGGTGCTGGATGTGGTATCGGAATCCGAGGCAGTGCTGAAATTAAAAATAAATATGTAAATTATATGTAAATCATCTAAATTAAATATCAATGGTCATAATGATAACTATATTTTACCCCCTCTCATAATATGAAGTCAATCAAAATGCATCAAAATATATGCTAAAAGTTAATACTCCCATTCGAAGATGAACAAGATCTCAAATGTAAATTTTTTTTCTAATCCAAGGATATTCAGATATTTGTTTAAAATGTAATATTTGTTCATCTTCCCATTTTTAAACCAATTAACAATCGAAGTTTTAATCCAAGACTACGGACATTACAGAATAACCCATTGCAGAAACTAAAATATGAAGAGGCCCTTTGGCCTCAACACTCTGTATGAGCACCTGATGACACCAGGTCCCATATAACCCATTACAGAAACTAAACTACGTAGAGGCCCATGGGCCTCGACACTCTGCATGAGCACCTGATGACACCGGGTCCTGAATATACGTTCACATAACGGTTCATTTTAACCTAGTCATCAACACCAAAACTTAATTCATCTGTTTGGCTCTGCTTAACCTTTTGCCAGATGAAACCAAGATAGCTTTATATATAATGGCAATGTAGCTGAGGTAACTTCTCTACAAAGTGCCATATACTTTTAAAATTTGGCACAGTGCCAGAAAAAGTAATGGCCTGTATTTCCCCCAATTACATGCTTTCTCTACAGTTTGGCTGAAATTGGATGAAAACTGTGGTAGATGTACCGGTAGGCTTTTGAAAATCTTAACATCGGAAATTTTACAAAGTACACCGAATGACCCCAAACTGAACTCAAAGAATCAGACATAAAAAGTACCTTACATATGGACCTACTATTACTATGAGTCCCAAATTTTCATCTGTTTTGCTCTACGATCAGCTATTTTCAAGATATTGCACATTTTAGGATTTTCCCATTGACTCCCTGGCCCATGTTAAAATTTCAAAGTACCACAAAATTTTTTAAATATGGCCAATTGCCAAGAAAAGTAACAGACTGTATTCCACCATGGTAGCCAATGTCGTCATGAAGTTTGGCTGAAATCAGATGAAAACGATAGGGGGAATAGCATTTTAAACTTTCCAGCAGCATACTAGTACGGTCCTATGTTAACAAAATTTCAAAGTGCCTTAAAATTTTAACAAGAGGCCCAGGGGCCTTGATGCTCAGCTAGTATCATCTACATGTTGTCTTTGTGCACAAAA
>JAAUYG010165076.1_pt1 | contig 14304 bp, 8 predicted proteins | sample 7278091 | NCBI WGS metagenome assembly JAAUYG01 (sample SAMN14350201, study PRJNA611818) | marine sediment metagenome | isolation source: surface marine sediment (0.6m) | place: French Polynesia: Moorea | collected 2018-08
GATTTTGTATTGACCTGCAGTTCGATGCGCCAGACAATTGTGCTCTTTTAGACAACATATTAGACAGATGGTCTCTCATGGCAGTGGTCTTGCATGGTAGACAGAGACCGGTGATTACTAAACTATTACTAAATTATTATATAATATTACTAAATTATTATAAAACAATGCTAAAAGTCTTTCTAATTTCCTGGTGACATTTTCTCGTTTACTTCAGTTGACTTAAAAGAAAATTATTATTAATTATTAAAATTATTAATTATACTCTTAATTATGTAAATTACTATTCAATTATGAAATCTTGTAATTACCCGTGAATGTGAACCAGGGCAAGTTAAAACTAATTGCAAATATTTCAATTCAGTTGCAAAACGTTCCACTGCATATAACTGCATAATGATGGGAATTCTACTGTATGGTGTAAAAGTAAACACAGCAAGGCCCCCCCCCCCCCTTTTCCCCCACCCCCACCCCATCACAGCTGGTCAACCCCAATACTTATATCATTGTACAAGTGTTTTGGTTCAGTGCTAGGTCATTCACCCATGCTCAGCACACATCAATATTTATGGCAAGCCTTCCAGCTACTGTAGGGCAAGCTGGGGCCTACTCCTACACAGTTACTGATGTGTCTGAAAGCTCAATGCTGGGCACAGACTATCTCTGTTGGTACCACAACCACTCCTCCCTTCTTCATGTTCTTGCCGGTCTGTTTTGCCCTAGTTCCACAAAAATACAAGGCCACATCAATGGCATAAGGTGATAAATGAACTGGCATATATATATATACCCTACACCCGCCTGAAAATGAAGGTTAACCATCATGTTTACAGCCCACAGGTAAACAGGATGCACCTGTAAACACCCCACTAGCAATTATCGACATCCTGTTCATGGGTTGACCAAAATCATGTTGGAAAAAAAGATTAGTAATCACTTATCATGTACCCACATACGTATATATCTGCATCTCTCTGAGGCCCAAGTGAAGCGAAAGCACAAGTACATATATGTACATACATGTGTACGGGTAGCTCTTCCCACAAACGACAGGGAGCCGACTGATCAATGGACCATTTACCATGTTTACATGAATACCAGGCTGGTCCACTCCTAGTTGCAGTGGCTACCTGCGATTTAAGACCCCCTCCATTTTACAAGGTCCTCCATTATATTAATGGCTGGTCTTATATAGTCCAATACAGAGTGGTCCCTCAACTTTAAGACCATCCATTCAACCACAAAAATGTGCTCTTAAAAACTGAAAGCGGTCTTAACATGCAGGGATATTTATACTAAAAATATATGAGTGGCACCTCTTCTGATAAGTCCCTCTTAGTATGGGAGAATTCTTACATGAACATGATGAAGGGGGTCTTCAATAACAGGGACTACTGAAAATATCCAATTTTAAGACCACCTTTGTCTTAAGACCATATTCTTCTGACTGAACGGGTGGTCTTAAAATGCAAGGACCACTGTATATGAAGTACCGGTACTTACAATGGGCCCTGTACACCGTATTTACCATCATTAAAGCCCCTTGCCTCTGGGTGGTACTTGTTACTTACTACAGCATATGTACCTAATGACCTCAGTGACATTTTAGCCTGTTTTACATCATATGCGTTGGAGCAGCTTATAAACACACAGTAAGCATAGTAAGCAATTTTCAATTTTTTTTTTAAACTTCTCAATGGCAAATTACAATCTATCTATCATAAAATGGCAAATTACAATCTATCTATCATAAATCGATCGATTATAAATAAGAGATGTAATTATGGTGTCAAAATGTAGAAAATCAGAAAATTATCAAACATGTTAAGTTATAGCAAAAGATCAATACTACGTTTTAAACCTGTCTTAAAAGACCGCCCCCTCATCATCAGAAAAATGTGGTCTTTCCAGACAGGTGGTCTCTGGTGACAGGCTGAGGGGTGGTAAATTGTACACCTCTGTGTCAAGAACATATGGTCCTTCAAGACAGGTGGTATTTGATGACAATGGTCTCTCAACCACATACCATTTTAATTACTGTACAGTTCATTGTTGGTTTCTATATTATTTTTTAATTTTATTTCACTGGTATGTATATTCTAATTCCATATAGTATAGTAGTATTCTACCTACCATATAGTATATTCTATATGTCTATGGGGAGATCGACAAGCTCTCACTCACTGACAATCTGTCAGTTATATACTACTATATATAGTACATGTAGCTACAACTAATCTACAAGAAACTGTCCTTGCCATCCAAACTCACCTTCAATACGTGGAAAGTAATTTTCAAAGGCACATGGCTGAAAAGAAATTATAACAGATATTGTAGTCCTAACGTAATCCAGAGGAAATTGCCATTTCAGTCGTCAGTGGAGTGTACTGTAGCAATACAATATAGACCTTTTTGTAAATGTGCAAAAGACAAGGCAGCAAGGCCTCTTTATAAAGTAAGGGGGCAGTGACCCTTTTTGTATATTTTTTAAATTTTATTTTGCATACACAATGTCTCTCTACCACAGTATTAGTAATTTTTTTTTTTTAATTTACAAATACTTTATTTAACCTGTTTAATTGCACTTTCCAACATATACATTTTGCCCCTGTGATCAAAGTCATGTCACAAAGAAACATTTTATGTGTAAACTGTGCGCACATAAATGATCATTTCAAGGTCAGGCTTGACATAACTAGTAATGCATCAACACGTACAGATCACTTACTGTTTTTCTCCTTCGTTTATGATCCACCATATCCAACTGTGGGAAGCAGTGGCGTAAAGTCTCGATGGTGGTCACCTTGGTGAAACCAAGGAACTTTGCGATTTCCCTTACAGGTCCCTGGCCAGATACCAGCACATGCTTGTCGAGAAACTGCTGGTACATTTTGAGCGGACTGTGGGACATGATCACCTGTTCGGCGGCCACCTATAAAACGAGGATCAGAAGTTTTAGGTAAGTTTAACTTGGATATTAAAATTGTGTTCGTTATTACTAGTATGCACCGCTATGCACTGCTTGGTTTCAACATTTATTCGATGGCACTTCATATCAGCAGGGGATGTTTAACATAAGGGTGAAAGCAATCAACATTTCAGTAGCTGTCAAACCAAGTCAGGCTAATAACATATAACTGACTGATCGGACACATGCAAGGATGTTTTGTCAGGATGCATAACATTATAATGTAACAGAAGAACCTACAGGTTAAGTTTTGTGCCAAATATCCTTTATTCAACCTTCAACAATATGCTACAACCAACTACTCAAGGATCACCCAATGATTTAGCCAGAGATGGCATTCCGAGCTTAAATATAATTTCTGAGATTGCTCCGATGCCATAAGAGCTAGGAGATTGTTCCGATGCCATAAGAGGAAGTACCAACTTATAAAGTCTCCAGCTATGGTTAGTCTTGCTCTAGCTGTAGCCGGAAGACCTGTCTACTGCAAGCCAAGTTCTTTGACACATTTTGATGGTCATCAGAAAATGTCAATACAATGTAGCTGCAGGCGAGCCAGATATTCCGGCTAGCTCTAGCTGTTGACCTTACAGGTAAGCAGGAATGAGCAAGACAATGTGATTATATATCAGATATATCATTGAGGTAAAAACATCTTGACTTACATCAACATCTAGCCAATCTCTGAGCTGATTTGCCTTGGACTGGCGTAGGCAGTTTCCTGCATTGGTAACAAATATCGAAGGCACCCAGAATTTTCTTTGTTTATCTGTGAGCAAACGAAATGCCTCCTTGGAGAAGGGCAGTGGAATCCCGCCACGCACAATTACGCCATCTATGTCGAAGAATAAGCCAAATTCTGGTCCTCCCTGAGGATTCTCTCTGCGGGCTTGGCCAGCCTAAAATAATAAAGAACCGCAATTGCATTTGAAATGACTGAATTTTTTCTCAGTTAACTTAATTGAAAACTTAACAATGCACAACAAATGTACCAAGTACTTTAAGGAGTATGCTAAGCATTGCTGATAATGATCAACAGCTGTGTTCATTTATAAATTAATAATCATGCAGCTTGTTCAATATGTCTGTCTTGGAAAAAAACAGGTTAAAACATCCTGCATTATTATTATTATTAATCATTATTATAACTAGGCTATTTATTATTATTACAACAATTCTGAAAACAGAGATAGCTTGTTGAATGTCAGGTCTTGGAAAAACACGTTGGAACGTCCTATACAAAATTGCTGGATTATTATTATTGTTATTAATATTATTATTATTATTATTATTATTATTATTATTATTATTATTATTATTATTACCTAAAAACAATTCTGAAAACAAGTAGAGATAGCATGAATGGGTAGTTCTAACATTCATCTGTGACTAACAACGTTCTACTGAATTAGCCTTCACGCTTTTCCTTGAATCCTTTTCCCCCGGCCTTTCCCTTTCACTGAAAAAGTACATATGATCCGAGCGTGATCAAACTGTCACTGCAGGCAGTCTGACAGTGACTGACAACTCAACTTGTCTCAAGTGAACTGTCACAAATATCCAAATATCCATACACAAAACCAGCGGGTGTACTTGTTTATAAGTCATTTATACTTTGACGTGTGGCAGAATGTTCATTTCCTCAAACCTACCGTTACATGAAGCTGTCTTCTATAAATGGCCCTGAAATGGTGATTACAGATGGACGATAGCAGCGACAAATTTGACGAAATCCGTCTGCTCAAAAACACTGACACTGCCTTCGCCGCCATGCTACCTCCTGTTATGATTGAGATGATGACGTAGTGGGGGAGTGCCCTTCAACCAGCCAATCAGAAAAGGTTTCCAATCTCCATACCGTAAACTGCTCGCGCCACTGAATTCCGTCAGGTGGCAGCAGGGTAGTCACCGCAAATGGAAATGACTGTGTATGCATGGTTGCGTTATGATTTCTTATTAACTGGCCAGATAAGATTATCCTTGTGGTTTTATGAGTTCGCTTGTCCCGTGGATTTACTTTTATTCGTCTATTTGTTATATTCATCGATGCCCTGTACATAATTATGCACATCTTACCAAGTGTCACAGATGTTTACAAGCTCTGGAATGTCCAATACAATTGGAACCAGAATTGTTTCCGGCAGACGAATAATTGATGATTCAGGCTGAATCATCCCCGGGGAATGATCTTATGCGTGTCTTAATTGTATCAGTTAATTTCTAATCTCCTAGCATTTCAATTTATAATATTATAGTACTAAATTTATTCATACGCTAGACGACATATTGTACAATTTTAGTCTAAGTATAAATCCTGTCCACAACTAATAACCATTTCAGATTTATATCATGTAATTACCGGTATATAGACTGGCAAATAAGCATCCTCTACTAGCATGCCTAGAATTCAGTGTCTATACTAGTATAAATCCCCTAATGCTCCACCCTCATACCTACCAGGGCTATGCTCGATAAACATTCTATCCTCTGTTAGCATCCTAGAGATACTCTATATATCCTCTACTAGGCAGGTTCTATCGCTTACTAGCATCCTAGGGATAAACCCCCTATCCTCGACTAGCCTTCCAGGGATAAATTCTGTATCCACTACTAGGACACTATCTTCTAATACAAAATTATCAATCCTCTATTAGCACCACAAAGATACATGGTCAATCCTTTATTAGTGCCCTAGGAAATAATGCTCTATTAGCATCCCATGGATAAATGCTCAATCTATTCTTTACTGGCATCCCAGGTATAAATGCTCAATCCACACAAACAATTTTTGGTGTGCAGTTTTCTCGCCTCAACAGGCTAGCTTTTATTCAAATTCTGTGAACAATGCAAATGACGAGATTCTTCAGAAAGTGAGCACTAAATACTTCCAAGTACATGTCATGTTGGTTGTCATGGTTACACAAACCGCTATGGCTGATTGCACACATAATATGGCTTCCAGTTAAATGGCCCATGTGTATTCAAATTGGGCCTTATTTTTCAAAACACAGGTCCTCGGCAACAGCTCGAATGCTTTGCTGATAGTGGTTCACAACAGGCTTAAAGCAGGTCATTACTTAATGGATTATTGGAATTATACAAAACAAGACTTTAATCCTGCATTCTTCACCCGACTCAGAACAAAGTTTGTAACAAGATACGGCACCAACACCTGTCTGTGTGGAATACATTGACAAAGAGACACATTTTTATGACCTAAAGCCAATACCGTATTTAGCCTTGCAACAGCACATGTTCTAACAGGCGCACAGTGTTGATTTTATTAAGCCTTTCATCTGTGTTTCATCCCCTTATCTGACTGGTTTAAACCACAAGGAAGACTCGGTTAGAAACATTGTTCTTTTCCTAAGAATCCCAATTAAGCTTTTTGAAAGGCGCTTAATGGAATGAATATGGTAAATCGCAATAACAATGTTTGCCTTGTCTGTGCTTATGAATAAACAGCACAGGGAGGCATCATTTCAAAGCATGATATCGATACATGAATATTCATAGACACATGGAAGCCAAATGGGAAGATTAGTATATGACGTTGTAACATTTAAAACATCTGAACCAACAGATATAGTGGAACTGCACCTTAATACCACCTCGGCCATAAGACCACCTCAGAATTAAGACCACTTATCACCAAAAGTTACACACTGCGTCATGGTGGTTCAGAATTAAGACCACATCAAAATTAAGACCACCTTGGTCTAGATCATAGGTGGTCTCTATTTAGGGACTCCATTGTAAGTTCAAACCTTCTGATATTGATTACACACTGGTATGTGGGTTTTTTATTTTCAGCCAAGATTCAAAATACTGCTCATTTGTATGTATTTATATTCAAATTATCAGTATTGGTACTTTCCTTTCATTGCAATTCCCTTCACCACTGATGTTTAGGGGACCTACCTAAAGAGTAAACCCAGATATCTCTCATTCTATAAAATATTGATCTACATTTAAATGTCTAGTAGTGGATATATAGCCAAGAAATGATAAACCCACAACAATAATCAAGCATTATCTAGTATCCGAAAAAAAATACTGCTAATACCAGTAGATGTAAAGGAGATGGGATTCACTACAAGGTGGGGTCGCTTGGGGTTTTGGTGGGTATTAAAGTGGCTCCCCTCTAATAGGGACACCCCTTCTGAGAAATAATTCTGTCCTCATTAGAGAGGTGTCACTTGGCGAGGGGCAGAATCAAACACATTCATGGTACTTGCAGCTTTACATGCTTATATATGGGTTACTGCTAGAAAGAAATGAAACCGATAAAACCACCAGTGACCCATTGCTATCTCGACACCTACATGACTGTGATGTTTAGTGATATCTTAACTAATTTATACTACTGGTATTAAATTTTGCATTACCTACATAACAAACACTATACCGTGACTTCTGATGCAGCTACAGAAAGCAACAAGCTCTCCAACCTTGAATGTCTATATTGGCACACTTAGTTACCAGCACCTAAAGCAGTCTGGGCAGTGTATGGTAGCCATTTCCAGAAAAAAAAATCTTAAAATTTCAGAAGTTAAACTTAAGTTCAACTGGCAATCATCTTTCCTGCTCCTTATGACAGAGTTTTGGATTAAAGATAATTCTACAAAAAAGACCCAGAACTAATAGTGTCACCTTTTAACACCCAACTTTGAAATACCAGCGGCTATCCATTCCCAAATCCTATCTTTACTGCCATGTATACATGTACATAATATACATATCGATATATCCTATACAGTATTATTTCCTAAACATTTTGATTTGCACCAATCACGGTGTGATATCCTTATAACCTAGAGGCAGAGCCAAAACCCCGAGAGTCGGAGTTCTCAAAACTACCCAAGTCCAAGTTTTGACTAAAGTCCACAATCTGAGCAAGGGGATTGGTGAAGAATCTGGCTTAAGTCAGAACATAGACTTTCAAGTATGTTCAAGATTCCGACCCAGGTTCAATTAGCCCAACCAGTAATAATCTTTGATCTCACCCAATACGATAACTGACAATAAAGCACTTCATTATGGATATACATAGAACATGCATACGTTGACACAAATTTTGTATCCCAGTTTAGGAAGCCAATTATTAACGATGATAATTATAATTTTTGACATTATAGCACATTCTTCGGAAAAAGCAATACATTCAGTTGCACTAACAACAGCTTTCAACAGAAAAAAAATATATATTTATGGAAAGACAGAGAAAATACAGGACTGGCAACAAAATACTGTTTGTATATTTTTTTTCTCTTTAACACCGTTCACACCCTGCAATATATACACACACGTCAAATTTTCAAACGATTTTGTGTCAATATTTTACATGATTTTCAGGTTTTAACGGATTCAACTCTGACAGGGTACAGAAGATAAATGTTACAGATATATAACTACAATTGTCTATGAGGGAAGAAGACAATGCCTCTTGCCCCCCACAGATTTGTTGAAATGTTAGCAACGTAGGTTACAGTGAAACTTGTATATAAAGACCACTCTACGGACAAACAAAATGTGGTCCTTATACACAGGCAGTCTTTATAGGCCTTTATAGTTATATGCAGTTTCAATAGCATGGAAAGTATACACCTGGGGACCTGTAAAATGTGGCCTTTATAAGCAGGTGGTCTTTATATACAGGTGGTCTTTAGAGCAGGTTTGACTGTACATATCTAATGTACAGAAGACTTTACGGTTGCTTGTAACACTGTACATTTACACAGTGATTTTTACCTCAAACAGGTACCACTGTTTACAACGGCTGACTGAGAACAAAAATATTGATGTCGAAGATTGGGTTTGTTATAAAATGCAAGTAATGCCACAAAACTCAAAGGTTGCCATAAAAACATGTCAAATGAAGACAGCACACATACAAGACAATGTTTTAGCATTAAGGGTAGCAATTCATTACGAAATTATGATATTATTTACGACACTCCGAAAAGTCACTGGTTTCGATGATCACACTTAAGGCGGAATGTCTCAAGAACTCACAACCGACATGTATTCATGAAGCGGTAGTTATTGCGCAACTACCACTACAGTAGAACCTCAGTTTGTCACTGCCTCAGAATTAAGACCACATTAGAAGAAAGACTACTTCTCAGCAGTGCCAAAAAAACTATATTTTAAGTTTAGTAGACTTATAAATAAGATCACCTCAGAATTAAGAGTATAACAGTCCTGCAGGTGTCGCTATTTTCAGAGGTTCCACTGCACTTGATGCTTAGCAGTTGAAATGCACCATGTAAAAGCGTAGACCATGTGTGTTCTTCCATATGATATATTCGATATGCAGAAGCTACCAGTATTCAGAGCTTAAAGCATGAACTCTTAATCTCAGATATGATATCCTTTTCGCAGCATAGCATACAATGCAAGTGTGATTCAACAAGAAATGCATGAGCATAGATGCAAGAAAGTCCAGCTGTGCAACACTATGATAGCAAAGTAATACACATTACATGTCAGCCATGCAGCACATTATGAAACAGCACGGTATCGCAGACCAGGGACTACTAGCTATATATACTACAGCAAATGCTTGCTAACAAATTGGAGCAAAGCATTCTAATACACATGCTATATAAGAATGTAGGTGATGCTAAACCACAGGGGAATATCAGTTTGGAAAAAAAAAAAGATTTTTTGCAGTACGTGTTTTTTCCAAGGAGCCTGGATTTAGTACATATATATATATTTTGAGTATGAACATTTCTCGAAAGAATGGTTGGAAAACAAGTGCAATAATAAAGTTAGGCAGACAATACGGAAAAGTGTACCGGGGACCAATTTCTGGAAATATCTCAAGTCTGGAAATGGACCTAAGTTCAATAATCACCTAGGAAAACAGTGGATTTAATAATGTTCTTTCAGAAGTCGGCCACCAGGAGCACTGTTTGGTAAAAAAAAATGGAGTGTACGGAATGTGCAGTGCAACATGCATTTCACGAAAAAGTATAAACAAAAATACACAGATCACTATAAAAACGTCTTGAATAAATGTTGTGTTATTTAAAAGTCCAGTGTGGCACGCTGAAAATATATAAAACATGACACGAGAGAATATATGTCAGACAATTTAAAACTGAAGAATTTGAACCTCCAAAAAACATATTAATACATGTCGCTACAGTTTGAGAAATCCCTCCAAAAAAAGATCTATTAAAGTAGAGATTGTTTCCAAACTACGAGGAAACCTTTCTTCGACACTTCCCACAAATTTCTGTCTTTCGAGTGGTTGGTTACCCATTCGTGGAACCAGCAATGAACAGCGGCACCCGAATCAAGTGACGGTAGCCAATTGTGACATACACATCTGATCAATAATTTATCACACATTTCAGTGATATAGCTCCATGTCCGAGCCAAGTACAGTAGTCCCTCTGTTATACAACAGTTTCTTTTGAGACCACCCTGATTATAAGACCACTTGATTTGGTCCATAAGTTCCACTCTATGCATTCAATTACCTTTAGTTTAAGATCACCTGCAATATAAGACCGCATTTTCCTTGTCCCATGGGTGGTTTTAAAATGAAGGGACTACTGTAGTGTATCCATGATGGGTAAAGCCTCTTTAGGTTGTGTGGGAAGGGAAGTTTGATGGTGGTGGTGGTGGGGGACTGTTTAACCATCAATCTGTACCTCACAGTTTTACCATCTGATTACCACACCATCTCCATATGGTGCAGGTGACAGCTGTTTTAAAATGCTGTATTTTGGAGAATGAAAACAGTGTCCACGACTTGACTGAGAGATGACATTCAACTTTCCCTGAAGCCTTTCCTTCATCTTTGCAATACCGGTACATATTCCTCAAATCTATCTTACTGGCTGAAAAACCTCGCGATCTGCGAATGCCCATAAAAGTAAATACGTATACATATGAGATACGACATACGGAAATGAAATTCTTCGACACAGAGGTGGGTGGGAAATCACAAGCTAAGCAAACATTGTTACCTTTATCACAAAATGCCTCTGTAGCTAAACACGCGAATGAACAAAGGACAATGTTGAGAGAAAAAAATATACATCTCCACAATCATCCACCACGGAAATGGTATAATCATATGCAAATAAACATAGAATGTACATGTGTGAACTCAGCAGTATGATGCTTTGTGCTAGAGAATATCATATTATTATCCTGGAAAACAGAGGTTCCAATACAGAGAAATAACATTTTGTTGTTTTTGTTTAGTATTTTATAGACATTTGCAGGAACAGTATTTTATTTGAGAGAAAAGATATCTTCCTTCCAAGTCTTATAAAGTTAATAAGATTTCTATACATATTCCACGGTCACTTCTGCATGTAGTAGCCTCGCTACATAAGTCAGTTTGAAATTATGAAACCTTACACAATCAACTGTTAAGCAGCTCCTGATTTCTAGATGGCCTCTTCTCTTCAACACCAAATAGTTTGGCAAAAAAAAAAAATTAACAAGCTACCATTTTAAACAAGTTCAATTTAACTCAAAATCTGTGAAATCTGAGACACGAAATTCCACGTTAATTTGCATCTGCATAATGAACATGTTCTGTACAGAAAGTCTAGACTCCCCAGCACCAGTCTAATACAACACAACATGGAAGACATGACAACAAGTTTGTCCTCTCTACGAAAGTTCAGAGAGATATTTTGACACATGTCAGTATGGGAACCCGTCTTGCAAGACCACTGCCATGAGACTACCAGTACCTATTTTCAAACACTGCATACAACTGGCAGAAGATGTGATTTCACTCTGAACAAACTTTTTTGCCAGAGACCACCTGTCTTTGAAAGAACATACTTTTGTAGCAGAATATATTTTTTTCGCTCAAGCAGGGGATGCTTTGAAGCTTCTATATTCCAAATGAGTTTGGGGTGACCGCACCTTTTCTGTTGCAGCATCTCACCTGTGGAATAATCTGCCATTTGAAGTCAAAAAAGCACTTTTAGTTAATATTTTCAAATCCTTATTAAAGACACACCTATTTTCACAATAGTTAACCATATGTCCTGCGCCATGAGCACAGGTGTGGAATGGCAAAAAAAAAAATACAAATCTAATGACCGATTGATTGAAGGGGTGGTCTCTCAAGAGAGGTTTCATTGTATAGCAGAACTCAACAGGGCCGGATTTCTTGAAAATACTTAAGCTCAAGCTTCGAGTTAAGTCAAATTTTTAGCCATTCACACCATTTTGATTGGCGATATAAGTCAAACGTTAGATTTAAGTATTTTTAAGCATTCCAGGCCAGGGCAATAAACCTAGCATACGAGAAAAAAAATGTTCAGAAAGTAATTTGACCATACGAGAATCAAGTTACAAACACACAGATTATGAATTATTATGCTACCCATTCATCCACACTGGACAAAGTAGTCAAACAATCCTAGAGATACGATTAATGACATGCACAGAACTTGACATCTTGGTACAAATGTCTAATTGCTAGCAGGTTTGCGTTTAAAAAGACAATGCCCCAGAAGCCTAGAAAATATCATCTACTTCACTGTCTTGAGAGAAATTAGATTATCAGAAGCATGGGAAGTCCCTGTACATTAAAATTTGTTAAAATATGAACAAATTCAGTGCAGAGAATACATCACAGGTAAGTCTGTCTCAAAGGCTAAAACCCTAATATTTGTCACAATCTAAAAGTGAAAACTATACGCGCTCTCCTTGCTTGTTGATCTTCTAGTTTCTCTGCAAGACTGGTAAACATGTGGTGAATTCTACAGTACTGTTGTGTGCCAAAATATGAATGAAATGCCTGAAATTCCTGATACACATTCCTCGCAACGAAATGTTGACTACATTATATTCCTCACAATGACTTAAATGTTGACTGCATCCATTCCTCATAATGAATTAAGTGCTGACTTCATACATTCCTCGCAATGAATCAAATCGTGACCACATCCATTCTTCTCAATAGATTAAGTCTTTAACCGCATCCATTCCTCTCAACCGATTAAATGTTGACCGCATCCATTCTTCTCAATAGATTAAATACTGGCCAATGCTCACAGTGAATTAAATGCTGATCACATCCATTCTCTCCATAGATTAAATGCGGACTGTTGGCCGTTAACACAGGAATGAACTCTGCAAAGCAAGACCAAACAAACTCACGTCAAATATATGTTAAATGTTGACTGTAGTCAGATACAAAATGCAAAGGCGACACACATGACACATGCATACACGCACACAGCCCCCGAGCAGGGCCAACTAAAATTACTAGACAGGGTTTAACAAACAATGTTGTTCCTGTGTCCTGCGATGAGCTGAAGATGCTGATGCCGAGTCGAAAGTGGCGCTCTCTGGTTCCTCTTCTGTCTGGAGTAGAATATCCATGTCAGACTCCGAGTTCTCCGTCTGATCGCACTTTCGGTAATATCGGACTTTCTCCGACGATTTGAAATAGCGCATCGCTGAATCGTTCCCGTTGATTGGGTTAACCTGGTTGCTTGACTTGCGTATTTTCTTCTTGAGGAAGTTGTCCACCACCCAGAATATGAAGGCCTGAAACAAAAAAAAAATTGAAACATGGTTTCACTCAGTAATATACAATGGAACTTGGGAATTAGGGACACCCAAGGGACTGTGAAAAACTGTCCTGAATTCTGGGGTGGTCTTATTGGTTTCTCAGGTGGTCGCAAAGACAGGTTTCACTGTACCTCTATATTAAAACACTGCCTTAAGATGACTCCAGAAATAAGACCATCCCCAATTAAGACCACTTTTTTTATCAAACAAAGGTTACTAGTGTTATTTTTTTTTTTAAGATTAAGACCATATTGGCCTTGACTATGGGGGGGGTCTTTATTCCAAGGTACTGTATATCATTGAAGTAATGATAACACTGGCAATCAAACATATGTACAGTGGTCCCACTCTTAAAAAACACTCTCTAGTCCTCTCTAGAGAGGCCACCAGTCTAGAAAGAACACAAATTCATGGCAGCATGTGTTATGCATGTGATGCTCCTCTCCCCAAAGGACTGTTGTCTAACAAGGACAGAATTATTTGGCAGAAGGGGTGTCCCTATCAGAGGGGAGGACTACTGCGCTGGCACAATGCATACAAGTAGACGAGTAGCAAAATGAAACCGTATTTATAAGTTTGATTGAACGTATCTTGATGTGATAACAATTAACCACTAATGTTAAATGTGTTTCTTCAATGTGCTGGTTGTGCTAGAAGTATAACAAGTTGTGAGATAGAATTCCAGACATGGTATGCTTATCAAGAGCACGATTAGTGCAATACATGATTTGTTAGCAAGCTGCAACTATATCAAAAGATTATGTCCTTGAAAC
>JAAUYG010163962.1_pt1 | contig 14297 bp, 10 predicted proteins | sample 7278091 | NCBI WGS metagenome assembly JAAUYG01 (sample SAMN14350201, study PRJNA611818) | marine sediment metagenome | isolation source: surface marine sediment (0.6m) | place: French Polynesia: Moorea | collected 2018-08
ATATAAAGTCTTTTGTCAGACTGACTGAGATGTTTGATTTGTTGCCTAACATGCCTAAAACTAATCGTGTTAATTGTAGAATGTTTGGCCACCAACTAATGTCAACTCATTTCATATGTATGACATAAATAGTTTGATAGGTATACACCCACCGCATGTAAATGCGCTTTAAGCAAGACTTATAGTATTGTAAATGTTTATGGATTGAAGACTTTCCCCGTGATTGAAGTGATACCCTCCTAATAAATGATAGACGGCTCAAATACAAGTTTGTTTACAAGTACTACATTAATTTTGTACTATGGCGGTGGGGGGTCATGGGTGGGGCGGTCTTCTTTAGGCAGCACTACGTCCTGTAGTGTAATTTAGATTTTATCATTATACCAGTAATACATCTACATTGTAGTCTGTTTGTTACAGGTATTTCATTTTCCTGTTTGTACTCAGTACTTAACCACTTAACCCCCACTTGTCTTGAAGGACCATATTCCTGACAGAAAGTCTAACATTTCAGTGCAACTCAGCCTGTCACCAAAGACCGCTTGTCTTAATTGGGAGACCATATTTCTATGGCCAATGGGGTAGTCTTTTGAAACTGATTCAGATCAGGCTGGTCCTGGATATTAACCTGGAGTTGCAATGATAAATTCACCTGTACACCTGTCTTGATGTAACTGGACTGCCTATAGATATAAAGTGGATCAAAGGCTGAGATCAAGGGTGCTTAGCCTTGGAGATCAAAGACACCCCACAGGTATTGCAACCAGGTGTCTCACTGGGACTTCTTTACCACTTCCTCCATTGTTTGTCGTGATCCAGAATCACAAATCACCAAAGTGGCATTTACAAAGTATGATCTGGTTACTGTATAAAACTTTTGTGCCTTGTGGAAGGATCCATTGATTGATACCATGTTTTTCTCAGATCTGCTTTGAGATTACTGGGATAGAGGTGTCTATCAAAAGTTCGATCTGGAGGATTGTGCTAGTAACTTTCCAAGGTATATTTACAGTTGTGTGTTTTTTGCAGTAGCGGGCAAAGATTCAGGGTAGACGTTTGTGCCATTGTAGTTGCAAAAATATGCTTCAGTCATTGCTATAATTCAGGGAAGTTCGCTGAAAAATGATTGGCTGAGCTGGATCTAAATTCTTATTTGCAATCCATATATCATGTGGAACAGCCTGATGTTTATGAGCAAATTTTTCTAGAAGAATGCACTGTCATATCGGAATAATTCTTATGATGTAAAATCGACATCAAGGTCTTTTTGCAACCACTTTTGTGGGAATTACAATGTAAAGTTCGGGATTTTGAGGTACCGGTTAGGGTACTTGCAAAATTTGCGGAATAAACTTCACGCGAATATTATGTATTTACAGTACCGGTAATCTGTTTTACCAAGTGCCCTGATTGGTTATGTGATTACTATATGGTTTCTATCTATTCATGATCTCAAAAGGTCAACACTGACATGAAGCAGATAAAATCAAATCCATAGTACATGTACCAGGTATATAAACTTTATAATTGTGTCTGGCATAACTGCACCGCTACCATGTTTTGAGTTCATGTAGGGAAGGTATATCGATATACGGTACAACGTACCATACATGTATTTAGGAACATTCACTGTTCTGGCATTTGCAAAGGACACCAACAACCAAGGCATTTGTAAAAAAATATCAAAAATATGTACAAATGTATTTAGTTTTGGAGATGCTCCCTAACCCAGTGATCCAGTGAATTTTGCTTACCTCATCAGGACATGGACTAAGTTTACACACCTGATGCCTGGATGACCCCTGATCCAGTCCGGTTCCTCTAAAGAATGGGTGCTCCAGAATGGCCCAGAGTGAGGGATCCCAGAACACCCAGTTTGCCCCAGGGTTCGGAAGAGGCCTATCGATTGATTAATTCAAAGGAAATCACTTACCCCCGGGAATGGCAGGGAATTGGGCTTTATGCAGGGTTTGAGGGCACTTGCTAATGCTGCTTTGGAGCCAACCAACTGGACTCTGGGGCCCAGATAATACTGGTGAATGGAGGCAGAGGCTCCAGAGAGGCGTGGCCCATTGATAACTTCTTGTCTGAGAGAGGAAGAGAGTCGGTGGTCACCTATAAATTCTTCACGAATAACATGAATGGTGTCATGTTTTTTTGAGAGGAAATTAAAGCTTTTATGTTGGTTGACATGCCAGTCAGTGATTGATGCATGCATGGTTATCCGGGCGTCCACATCCATGTGGAGCTATTTTTAAGACAGCAGATTACCCCGGTACCTGATGTCATCGTGATGATCATTGATGAGCGTCAGCACATGAAATTTAAGCTGTGACCACAACTTTTCTTTGCTCCAAGTTGAAAAAAGATACAGGTAGGATACATACATTCAAATCATTATTGCACTGAAAATAAACCAGGGTTGGACAATTTTTGGTCATTTTGAGACTTGTCCTGTCGGACAAGTGAGGGTAATTTTCACTTGGCCGAAATGAAGGTACACCTGCCCAAACTTTTTTGGCTGTAATTGGCAGCATTTAAGTTTCTGCAACTGTTTTGGCGTAGAAGGGGTTCAAATTTTACTTGTCCTGTCGGACAAGTGGGGTGTTCGAAAGTTCAGTTGTCCGACAGTTACTTTCAGTTGTCCAGGGCAGTTGGACAATGAATCCTTAATGTCCATCCCTGTAAACTACTAGTATCTGTATAGAAAAATTATCATTCTGCAAGCATGCTGTACAGAGAGTAACCCCCTCTCCCTATTTTAAGACAACCTATGGGACCATAAAAAACTATTCTAGTATGATATGTTGTCTTGAAATCAAACTTTATCAGCATACATTACAAATTGAACATATATTTTGGTTGAAAGAGGCTGGTGGGCAATATATTTATTCTTACTCATAAATGTGAACTTTCTTGTAAACATGAATACATGTATATAAATATTTTTATATAAAATTTTTAATTAAGATATTGAATACTTGCAAGTTTGAATAACCGCTGTCTGGGTATTTAGCTTCAGCTTTAGTACAATTAACTGTTTGAAGCACTACTGTATTGCCGCCAAAGGTACTCCTGTATAACTACACTGATGGGAATTCAGTCACGAAGCTCGCTATCAGATTTATTTATCTTTATTACCAGTAACCATTATTCATAATCCGCCGCCAGCTACCCTCCAAGAGGGCGTGTTATCTTGTTGTGAGCTTGCGGAATTATGGCTTCTCCAATAACCACCTATGGCACCAGTTCCGTGATTTCTTTCTTTCCAACTCAACACACCGCAGGTTTTCATACGGAGCCAGTTGCCTTGTCTTCCTCCCGGCTGTGGACAGTACTAGTAGGCATCTTGGCAACACTTTGTCTGGACACAGTGGCAGCCGTTTACCGATAAATGATGCAAGGCACCACTGGTTGGGGCAAGGGGACGGTCTAGACTGTCCGGAGACTCGGAACTATCAAGGGAGACATGATTCTGAGGCGATGTTGGATGTGTAACCACGATTTAGGGATTCAGTGGCGGCTATCGGCCCACCTGCCCCGGGTAGCTGTCGAAAGGGCAGTACGTGCAGGAATCCTAATAAAGTAAAGATATATATCTAATAAATTGCACTAGTTTGTATTATGGTCTGCTGAAAGGTGCAACTGGTTTGGTCTGTATTTTTGTCAATTTATGATACAATAGTCCCTCTATTTTACAACCCTCTATTATAAGACCACCCTTGATTATAAGACCGCTTGATTTGGTCCCAAAGGGCAATTTTCCGTGCTAAATGACCTTTATTTTTGGACCACCTGCGATATAAGACCACATTTTCTTGGCCCCATGGGTGGTCTTAAAATAGAGGGACCACTGTACTACCCGGTAGGTATTATTTCAGGACAGTATATATTTACAAAGCCAAGATACAGATGACATCTTGGTGATTATGCAATGACAATAAGACAGACAAAAAAAAAATCATACAGTCAGTCACCCTTGATTGGCTTGACTTGTTGACCGGAAACAGAAACCTATCTTGTTCTCTTGGATTGCCACGGTGCCTAGATAGGTTACTCATCTGTGGGCAGTTCTAGCTGACAACCCTCACCCTGAAAATGATGTATGATGTGGTTTACAGATCAAGAAGTGTGTAGACAGGGATATAAACCACCAGTGACTGATCGCAGGTGATAATATGAAAGGCGATCTACCTAAGTAGTTTGAGTCCCATCCAGGTGCGCTTTCTTGGGCCCCAGGTGCTGGCAGGTAACCTCAGACAATGTTTGGGGGTATTCCTCTTTTCATACTTCAGTGCCCTTTGGTTATCTTTACTGCCATCTGAGTGGGATGACTCACTATAACATACATTATTATACTTAAAGAAGTAAGGGAAATTGCTTCCTGTCAAGGGATATCACATTACCTGTACTGGTCCACAACTGGCAGGAAAAAAAACAACAAACTTTTGACAATGAAATCAGTGAAGTGTTGCAAGGAAGAGGGTGGGTCCTTTTTACTTTTGGTCCTCTGACGCCACTCGTTTGCCTTTTATGGTCCCAGTTTGAGATTAGTCATCTTCCATGTGGGGGTGAAGACACCAAGTTTAGGACAAATCGTCTTGTGTTCTGACAGACATCAAAACATATATGATATCCTTGAAGGAGGAAAGATCAGAATCTAGTTCACTGTATGCTGAGTAGCAACTGAAACTGGGTCTCTGCTAACTTGTTTATATTTCAATGACATATTGAAGATTTACTGGTGAGTGTCAGGATTGTCAGATTTTAATAAGAAAATTAATTGGAACCATTTGTTAAATTAGGTTTATTTTTCATGCAAATATGTTTTGACATTTTAAACCTACTTGTGTCATACCGAAGTTGGATTCCTTTATCATATTTTTTCTATTCTTTATGTATTGCTTTTATCTTAAAAAGAATGTGATGTTCATCAATCTTTAATATGTGTTGCTCTCCTGTGTTTACTCAACATTGCAATTATATCTCTGTCTTTTCAGGATATTTGGTGTCTTTGATGTCCTAGCGCAAACTAAATCCAGCCGGCCAATATTCTGTGAGGGAACAGCTGCCGAATTGGTTTTCAAGATGGACAACCTTTTGGGCTGATACTGTACATCATTACTTGAAATGCAAGAAACGTCTCCTGCTTTTATTTAATGTAAGTAAAGTGACCATGTATTCATTACATGCTGGATATTTTCATGGCTGCAAATTTATTTTTAACAGATATATGGATATACCAGCATTACCCATTCTTCTAACAGTGTCTAAAGTATATAAAAACATTAAATTCCTGCCTATTTCAGATAAACCAGATGCTGATATCATATAAAAAAGCTATTAATAAATTTACATATGTTCTTTGCATCAGGTTCCCTTTATTACTGGTCAATGCCTTTGTTCAAAACGAGGAGAAACTTGACACTTTTTCCATGACAGATACATACCATATTAATTTCTTGAAGGGCAGAGTGACTTTAGAAACTTATTAAATGGTTTGCTTTGGGAAAAAAAATTCCCACTAACAGTTAATTTATAGGGCTGGAGCTGAGGCATCTTAGCAATTAAAATTGTGTTGAGTAACTATCGTCTGTATTTCATACACAGAGTGTCATTACTTGGAATTGTCTACATTTATGTGCAACATCTGGTGCTGGGTGTACATGGACATGTTGCGTCCGTTTTCCACAATCAGGGACAGCTAGGGCCATTACACCAACACTGGGAAATCTGTGCTGCCATCGGTTCCTTCCCATGGCTACATGGGCCATGCAGATCTTGCCCTTCAATCTCCAGCACTGAATGTCCTCGCCCACGTAGTGTCGCTTCCACGCTCGCAGGGTTTCTATGTTTAGCCAGGGAGGACCTTGACTGGATCAATGTGCCCAGTTATTTCACTGTCAGAGTAGAGAGAAGTCCCCCAGCATGTGAGAATTGGTGAAAATACATGTACCAGAATATGGCCATTTTCATCCTCCCCCCCCCCCCCCCCCCCAAAAAAAAAAAAATATATATAAAAAATATTACCAGTACAGTGGCCATGGTGAATCCTTTGATTTAAAACATACGCCACCCGCAGACACACTTCCATATTATGCATTGGACCCTTTATTTTAAGACCACTTATCTGTTTCTCTAGGCTTATATTCTTAAATATAAATATCACTGCATTTTAAGACCACATTCAATATAAGGCAATCTTTTTTCTGGCTGAGTGGACGTCTTCAAATCAGGGAAAACCCTGATAGAGAACTTTTGCAAAGGCTTGGACTACATCATGTACATATATGTTATAAATATATTTTCTAAATTGAACATTGTGGAGGAGGTTATTATTTCACATGTTCTAATGAGGTCACTGGGTGCAGTGTTTATGGAAGGACAGAAAGCATGAAAAGGAAAGCAAGAAAGAGCATTGAGTGATTCGTGGTGCATATGAAGCTTTGCTTTAGAGATGTAACGATTAATAGATGCATCGGCAAATCGTCGATTTGGGAAAATTCCCTCAAGCATTGATGCACCATCTATTTAGGGCTCAAACCTACCACCATACCGGTATTAAGTATTAAAGTCACAATTTGGTATGAGAAGCCCAATGGGCATTGTCTAGTACTGGTAACAGTATCGTAGGTATCTTTTAGCATGAAGCATCAATAAGCTTTATGCTTATATATTATTTTCAAGGGTTAAAATTGAGAAAGTTTGCTGTTTTGCAGAGATAATAAGGTACTTTAGCATTTTTTCTGCAGATTCCTTTTAGCATTGGCAATATGACTTCAAAGATTTGCAATTTGGCTACTGAAGTGAATTTGATTAACCCCGTGATATGGGAACTTGCAATGTGAATTTTCTTTTCTTTTTTTTTTTTTTTTTTTTTTGTGATATCATCTGGAAAACTATACTGTAGATTCATACATGTTTGCTAAAGGATTTGTTTGGCAAATTTCGTGACTGCCTTTAAATAGAAAAAAAATAAATACCAGTAAATATAATTCCAGAATGAACTTGTTTTCACAAGACCTGGGGCTAACCATGAATATTAATCCCACAAAGAGGGTTTTTTCTCAAAAACATTAATCCCCACGAACATTATAATGAAGTTACAGTATCTTGATTATTTACAAGAATTATACCACGAGTATGCATGTTAAATTTATTTTGGCTACGTTTATTAGCAGTACCGGGGGTACATGTCCCCTTGTAGTAGCTAGGTATGTGGCTGCTCAATAAATCTTGAGCCTTCATTCAGCAGTTTCATGTGTCACTAGCAGTTTATTCAAACCAGACAAGAAATGTTAAAATGTCAACATTTTAACATTTGTTGTCTGGTGTTAACATCCTCTAAAACATCCTTTAGCAACTAATTGTCCCATGAGACTAAGTAAGGCTCTCGACTTCTCCAGTCCAAAGTTATTCAGATTCATGTATAAACGTTTCGGTCATAAGTGTTACATCGCTACATGTAGACCGGTAGGTCAGTCAGACTGCCTGGTGTTCATCAGTGACTTTGGCATTCGTTTCCATTGTACTTTTGTAGTGGTAGACCGTAGTTAACGTCATCATCCGTGAAATTAAGAAGTACTTATCAGAAATAATTTGGGGATAAATACCTTGAGTGTTTTCAACAGGGTTTGCATAATTTATACCTTTTGTTGATGTATATATATTTGGGGCGGGGGGGGGGGGGAGGGGGGGGCTGTGTATGTACTAGTACTGGAGTGGACATAATACATGTCAATAAGATAAGATTCAGGCTTAGGACATGTAGGGCATATCAAGATAGATCATGTATAGAGTGTCAACCATACCACACAGATCCTGCGGTGAGGATGGAAGTCTGTGTTCCCTGTCAACATTCCCTGTAGACTGCAGCAGATGTTAAAAGTTGTTTTAGGTATTGATTTTTAGGGTGGAGTACCACTGGTACATTTCAACTTGCTATTGACCGGACAGAGTACATCCACATAAACTAGGTCAAACCCAAATGGTGCCAGCAATAAATTTTCGACCAGCTGTTTGTTATCGAAAGTTGTCAGTATATGGTTGGAAAACATCATCGGTGGGAATCTTGCATCAGCGGGCCTTGGTTTCCCTTGAGCTGCCTTGATCATGTTTATATTTAAGGTGGGGGGGGGTTGTTGCAATGTACATATGTATGTGTGTGTGTTTTTTTTGTGCGCACAGTGTAAGTGCATGAACAAATATCCAAAAAAGTATTTCACTGACTTCGTTCTTGGTGGGAGTTAAGCTTCCGCCAGACCCAGGGATGAAGTGATTCGATTTTGAGAAAAATCACCCAAGGATAAGGGTGGGTGTTTTGGGGGTCCAAAATTTTGTCTTTATGATAGAAGATAGGCTAAAGTTAAAGGTTAAAGCCAAGGTCACTCAGATTTGAGTGGTATGAGAATTTAGAAAGTTATCACAAATTTTTGACAAAAGTCTCAAATTTTTGTCAACACTATTACATATCAAATTTAAAAATGCAAAATATCATAGAATCACCATGCTCAAAATTTAGCCTTTTTCAAACCTGCACAAAGTGGCTGCGCATGTTAATTTTATTGGGCCACCTCAAGTGAGAATTAAATGGTGCACTTTAAGGAAAAGCGAGGTTGCCAATTTAGCCTTCCAGCTATTGTGCTTGATAGAATAAATATGGTACAAAAATCTAGTAAGTTGTCAGATACTGTAGTTATTTTTCAGGTTTCATTAAACAAATAATTGTTAAGCTTATCATAGGAGCAAAGGCTATACATGTACCATGTATGCAGTGGTCTCTCATTAGAGCCAATCTAGAGGGGCCACCCCTCTAGAAAAGAGACAAATTTTTATCAATAATTAAGTACAGTGAATGGCTGTGGTGTTTCCTCTCACGAAAGGACACCTCTGTAATAAGGACAGAATTGTTTGGCACCTTAGTAGAGAGGAACTTGTGTTATATATATGGAGCAGCGTGTATCTAAATAGAAAGATTTTTTTTTATTACATGAGTAATTAGCTTGGGAATACATGTATTTATTATCCAGCATCCTATAGAGATTTTAGCACATTTCTAACAATATAAAGCAATCAGACCAGGGAATGGAAAGATACCTAGCCCCAGCGGTCACCATTTATTATGACCTAGAGAAGCCTTAGAGAAGCCATAACGGAAAGCTGCGGGAAGCCCTTGGATGTTTTGCGAGGAGAGGGAGAATGGCGGTTCCAAGGCAATCAATACTCGTCTCCTTCTAATGCAATCAGGCGAGCCTTCCCGGTGCCCTTTCAGAGGCATCTAGGAAGGACGCAGTCCCGGGGAATGCCTCTCCCTTTCCCTTATTTGGAAGTGCGCTAAAAATAGAATGGTATGGAATTTCCTGGAATGTGACGCAGACTGCCAGAATGGGTCATTTAGTACTGGGGCCAAGGCACGTGGGGATTTCGCCTTCAAGGATATGGTGGTCATCGTTTAAAGGGGCGGAACAACAACAACATGGCCTGGCAGATCTCTGTCTTCAGAGATAGCCACTTGTTTAGCAAACATGGATCAGCCTCTTTGTCATGTGGAAGTTGGAGTGTTTAGGCTTTACTATTATACATCATCCTCTAGATTATATGGTATTAAATGTGTCGTTTGATCTTATTAATAGGAATATACAAACAGAGCAAACAAAAAAATACATCTAGAAGATGGATTAGTATTGGGATAAGTACTACCTCCTACTGGTATATCACATTGGATAAGCTCTGGATTAGTGTCGGGATTAGTTACTACCTGCTATGTCACTCTGAATAAGCTCTTGGATAAATTTACATCAGGACATTAATACCTGTGACAGTGACGTTATATAATGATCCAAGAAAGAGAATGCTGGACAATTGCAACCTTGGTGAGTAGAATGAAAGCGCAAACTTACATTGATCATTTACATGTAAATCAATATACCGGTACCTAGATATCAGCACTGGTACAAATGTACATTATGATAAAGGGCATGCTGATATTTACAATACAATGGCCTGCATTCATTCTATTTAGAGCACAGTGCATTTGAAATCATGCTTTCTTTTTGAAAATGACATGATAGAATTTATTTCTCAAAAATTTATGAAGCAAATAATTGTGATTAATGTGGAAATTTAAGTCAGAAATATTTAATTAGTGGGTGCTAGGCGAGTTCTTGTTGGTGCCACCTCTGTTTATAACTGCCTGCTGCAATGGCCTAATAAAGTCTATACATTGTACCAGTAATATGCCAATACCTGGAAAGTAACTGTCATCTATTTCAAAATTGATTCAGAAAGGTTTATAATTTCCTACCAAACAGTTCAAGATTAACTGCCTGTTTCAAAGTGATATGATAACTTTTCCCCCCAAGTTTCCTGTGTGGAAGGTGCTGCAATTTGCTTGCAGCAGAGATCAATGCAGATAGATAGGTCCTTTGCTTTTGGAATCAGTTTATGCCAAACATGGCATACTGTCACATAAAAAAACTTGCTTGGGCCACATGTTTTAAAATGTCACTGTGACAAAAATTAATCTCTGGAATTTGACGGTATGAGTCTTGCATGGAAGATCATGCTTGACACAGGATCGCTCTGTCCTCAATTTGTCTGGCCTCTCCAGTTAGGTTAGTTAGTAAGCTGTCTGTGACCATGACAGATGAAGCAGTTCGTAATTTCCTCCCGGCCTTTCGGGTTCACCGAAGCTGATTAATTTCTAGGACACCACAGAGAGTGGAGCTTCCTTGCCTTGCCAATCACAGCTCCAACAGTGCATTGCAGGAAGCACTTGTTTGGCAGCGTTTGATCACATTCGATGTGTCAGCTCCTTTGTGTTCCTACCTGTCATCCCTGATATTGATCTCTTGCCTTCAGTTTTTTTTTCGCCAATGTGGAGAGATTGATTGATGGCTTATTCCAGAGCACTGGCTCCATTGCAAAATGAGTGTGATTGTTAAGTGTCTATTACCAACACGGTTGTGTGCTGAAATGCAGCTTCCAGTTGTCTGCGTTCAAAAGTTCAATTTCTCTTAGAGTGATTTATCGAACAATAAAATGTGAAAAGTGTAGTGTTTTAATTATTATATTTATCTATTTAATTATAACATTTAAAAAATATTTAAATGTCATGCTTGTAAAATAACAAGGTACAGTGCTGCAGTTACATGTACAGAGCCAGACCATAACACATAACCTTGTTTTGTTTTTTTTTGTTGGGGGGGGGGGGGAGGCGCAGCTGTGCAGTTGGCCTGGCTCTTTTCGGGAGTAGGAAAATCAATAAATGGGTGGAGCTGATATTGATTGTTTCAGTGGCCCAAGCTCCTATAGTACCTGCCTACAACATGTACAAGAAGCTTGGCTTGCTTGGTGCCTAGCTGCGGCACAGCACTGGGCCAAAAACAAGGCATTAGGATGAGATGCCGAATTGCTCATCAGTAGCTGCTGAATCAGCGTTTCTCAGTGCAGGTCTTTGACTGATCATAATAACAATATCAGGTTCATCATGTGGGTTACTCATACTCCACACAAAAGATATCCCTTAGGTGATGAACATGATGAAGGCTGTGTACCTAGATTTCTCAGTTCTCTGACCCAGCAGTAAGCATGTTACGTAGTAAAGATTCATTTCTGACTTAGTCAGTTTAGCATGTACCACCCTGAATGTTGTAGCACCAAAGATCAGAGCCACAAATTATATAGGGTTCACTGCTCAGCATACACTGCTTGCGACTGAAATGCAGTTCGTGAATGTATTCAGTTTGACTTCATAGTGAATGGACATGCAGTAATATATACATGGAATTTTGTAATGAGAACAGTACTACATGTGTGTGTAGTATCAGTGTTTTCTCAGTGTTATATCTAAAATACGAAAACGTTCGCAGGTAAAAAGATACCAAGGAAACATATATTTAGCACTTATGTTTTGCATAGTGGCTGTGATGAAGGTTGAACAAGGAAAGTACATCCATCCGATATCTACACGTTGGTTGTACTGGAATCACATAACGGATTTTACTGCAGTGCCAATGCCATGCAGGATTATTAATTTCATGTGATTAACTTCATATTTACATATCATATATCCATATATGGTATTAGATATATGCCGTGCATATTTACAGTTGTACAGTGTACTTTGAGGATACTGGTACTTCTGCAGTACATGATGCATTGATGACTGGTGGCAAGTCAATGCTTGGACTTCATTTTAGTGCTTTAACACAAGGTGTTTAGGCACCTTTTCATGTATGAACTACCTATACTAGCGGATTATTTGCACCATGAGGCCACCATATGAGGTCAGCTTCTACTATATACTACTCTAGTTACATGCGTAATTTTGTAGCTCGTTTTTTTAAAGGCAATCTACGAACAATATGCCATAGCTTGTGTGCCTAAATTTCTCATTTCTCTGTCCCAATATTACGCAGTAAAGATGCAACTTCTGACTAATAGCCCCAGTTAGTCTGTTTAGGTTCTGTTGAAAATTTGTGATCATACATTCCATGTTATATATATGCCATGTCTACTGCACCCACCATGGTCATGTTATTGTTGTATTTGGAATAATGGTACTGGGTATTAATACATCACAGTAAGGATATCATTGACCTTTTGAGCTATTTATATACACCATACATGTAACTTGACACACGGACAATCCCCTGCTCTGTTGTGTCCATGCTATTACTATGCTCACAGTAAACTGTGCACGGATGCCATGACATGCAGCAGGTAATGACCTTCACGAATTGTCATGCAACTGTCTATATACAGCATTAAAGCTTCGTTAGCAGTAAGTTAGCTGTAAGGTCTGTGACGTATGCACTCACACAGAGAGCGTGCTTCCATTAACAGGTTAACGGAATAACATACCCAGTGATATTCTTCAAAGAAAGACTTTACAAATGCGATGTTGCAGCTGTTTTTGCATTTCAGCCTGGATGAAATGTGTGTCTATGGGTAACTGGCTTTTAATTGCTATGACCCATCTTGCGGGCATTAATGGTCAAATATTTTGATTAGTGTGTGATTGTTTTAGAAAGGGTCAAGAACTGTAGGGTTAACTAGCAGGAACTTGGCACATTTAACTATTCAGACAGAACTCATCATGCTCGTACAGTTATTCTGGGTGCTTTTGTTCATGGGCTGGATATCGGAATCATTTGGGCCTCTTGTTCCTTGCGCGAAAGTCCTACTTTGCTTTTGAGGTTTCTTAAAGAGTCACTTGTGCCGGTAGTGGATTCCTGAGGATAAGTTTGCACTACAGGCCATGACCTAGTATGTGATTGATATCAGCAACTCTCAGGCTTGAGGACACTTTATGATGAGATGTCCTTTATCTTCAAAGCTCTACTACCTATTGTGTTATGATGAGTCAGCTCTTGATTTGGACACCTCGAAAGGAGCCATTTATGACATTACATTGCAATTACGATCACAATCACAAGTGGATGTCTGCTTGCATGTTGATATGTCTGTTAAACTTCATATTAACAGGTTAACATGTCCAAACTTAAACCTTTTTTTTCACAGGCATGCATTGTTGTGCATTAGTTGATAATCATAATTGGTGGTTGAGTTTGGATATGCCAGTAACAGATGCTTTTATATATTTTTTTTAAAAAGTGTGAAAAACAAAACAAAACAATTTTAATTCTGCTGCAACTCTAAATTAGGAAGGCCTGGAAAATTTAAATTTGAGAGCTGCCCAGAATGACTACATGTACATGGCTTGCACTGTGGCATGACCAATTCAAATACATGTAACCATGGAACATTGATCCTTGTTTCAGACCAGACATGGTGTCCCCAGAAACTACAAGATGACCCTTGAGCGCCAAAAGAAATCGAATGCGACCACTGCCGGAGAGACAATTCCACAGCCTGTGCCCACGCAGGCCCTGGAAATACCCCTCCGGAAGGATGACCCAATTAACAGCCGAAATAGTCCGACGACACTCAATATACTCACCTGCAGCTCCGACAGGGAAGACTTTGCCAACAGGTATGTAATCCAACCCAAGGTTTGCAATCTGCATTATCTATTGGGGCAATCAGATGGGATCCCTTTACAGTAGTCCCCCTCTAATAAGGCCACCCTATTTGCCAAGAAATTGTGGCCACATTAGAGAGGTGGACTTTGGCGAGAGGGATAAGCGAATGCAATACCTGTAGTAGCACCAAAAATTTGTGGCCACATGAGAGAGGGTGGCTTCTGTTGAGAGTGGCCACTAAGAGAAGGACCACTGTATTGGGTTACAGACTTTTTTTCTTCTTTTTCCGTCGCTGAAAATGTCATTCCCAGA
>JAAUYG010263056.1_pt1 | contig 14297 bp, 5 predicted proteins | sample 7278091 | NCBI WGS metagenome assembly JAAUYG01 (sample SAMN14350201, study PRJNA611818) | marine sediment metagenome | isolation source: surface marine sediment (0.6m) | place: French Polynesia: Moorea | collected 2018-08
TGCAACATGTACAAGGTCAACGAAAATTGGAAATGCACCGAATGACCCCAAACTGAACTTGAAGACTGGACAGTCAAAAGTACTCTATATACACTCAATACCTACCCCTGAGGTCCAAATTTTCGTCTGTTTCGCTCTACAATTAGTCATTTTCCGAGATACAAGGTCGTCAAAAATCGGAAATGCATCGAGTAACCCCAAACTGAACTTGAACACTTAACAGTCAAAAGTACCTTATATAGACTAAATACTTTCCCATGAGGTCCAAATTTTGATCCGTTTTGCTCGACGACTAGCGTTTCCAAGATATGGCACGTTTTATAATTCCGCATTGAATACCATGTTAAACATCAAAAAAAAAAAAAAAAAAAAAGAAGAACAAAATAATTTGCCGTGTGAATTTATGTAGAAAATCTGTTGTGCACTTTGAGGCAAGATTTCGTTTGAAGTTTTTTCTCCCATATGGTCCCATTTTAATGAAAACAAAACAAAAAAAAAAAAAAGTGGCAAAATTCGAAATTTCGCCAATCTTTATACAACTTCGGTAGAGACCTTCCCTAGAGGTATGCATGATTTTTTGGAGTGAATCTGTTTAATATGTACTTTCAGAGGAGATGTCGTTTGAATGTTTTTCTCCCATATGGTCCCATGTTAATGAAAGCGAGAAAAATCGTAAAAAAATGCAAAATTTTGAAAAAAAAAAATGGTCTGGAAATATGGTGAAAAGGTATCTTGCCACCACATTTTGACAGTAATCTGCTTGACAGGTTCGGAGAAAACGGGTTTTACGGACGGGCGATGGACGGACGCCCGCGTGACGACAGTAGCTCTGCTGTGCAGTAGCACAAAGCAGAGCTAAATAACTAGCAACAGCAATTTGGGATTTTTTTTTCAAAACTCAGCAAGAGGTCCATGGACCTTAGATCTCCGCTTGACAACTGCAGTTGGTATGGGAAATGGCATTTTTTTTGTAGCAAAGGCTCGCTGCTGCAGGCTAAAGCAATGGAAATTTTGTGCCAACTCATGCACAGTACCTCACCATCCACGTATAAATTTTAGATCAATTTCAAGACCTTAACTTTGCAATGGTAGCTGGGGGCTAAAGTTAAGCACAACTATGGTGTAATATCCAATCTAATTATTTACATTTAGTTCGAGCTTTCAATGCTACCCAAGACGAAACATAATGATTCAGTTGAACTTGGGCTTATCATTGTTTCTTATTAGTGTTTAACAGTAACACATAGCCTAACTCTGCTCCTTTATGATATACAGGCCTTCAAAATCTGAGTGATCTTGACTTCCGACTTTTGAAGCTTACTCAAAGTCAAGCCTGATAGTGCAGTTGGGCATCCAATATATGATTTCCTGTTGGTGTTTAACAGTAGCATATGGCCAATATCAGCTCCTTTACAACATATTTAAACCTTCAAAATCTAAGTGACCTTGATCGTGCATGACCTTTCAAGGTCACTCAAGGTCAAATGTGATGGTGCCAAAGCAATCCCCATATATGATTTTTTGTTGTTGTTTGATAGTAACTGTAAACATATGGCCTTCAAAACCTGAGTGACCTTGACATTAACTTTTCGAGGTCATTAAGGTAAAATGCAATCACACCATTGACATATGGCCTACCGTGGCTCCTTTACAAGATATAAATCTTCGAAATCTGAGTGACATTGACCTGTCAAGGTCACTAAGGCAATCGCTCCACTTAATGGGTTCTCCACATATGCTTCTCTATTAATCTTAATAGTAACATATGGCCCAAGTCTGCTTTTTACGAGATATAATGCTTCGAAATCTGAGTGACCTTGACTTTGACCTTTCAAGATCACTCAAGGTCAAATGTGATAGTGTCATTTGACTCCTGATTTATGTTTTCCTAGCAGTATCTAACAGTAACACATGACCTAATTCAACTCATTTACGAGATTTAAGCTGTCAAAATCTTGACATTGACCTTTCAAGGTCACTCAAGGTCAAATGTAATCGCACCAATGGACTCACTAGATATGCCTTCCTATTAATGGTTAATGGTGACACATGGCCTAACTCTGTTCCTTTACAAGATAAGGCTCCGAAAGCTGAGTGACCTTGAATTTGACCTTTCAAGTTCACTCAAGGTCAAATGTGACTATGTCATTGGATTCTCCATATATGGTTTACTATTGATATATATTAATAACCACATGTCTATCTCTCACCGTTTAGCTCTTACAGCCACTCGAAATCTTTTCTTCTATCTCTTATCATTAAGCTCAAATTAAGACAAACCGCCAATCCACCAAATGACCCCCAAATTACCTTGAGCGTTAAAAGGTCAAAGGTATGCCATATATATACTACTAGTACTCACGAGTCCCATATTTCACTGCGCTTCTCTCTACGGTTACTCGTTTTCCAGATAATTGATGTTTTTTGGTTTCCCCATAGGGTACAATGATAAATTTGAAATTTTCGATAAAAAATAATTACCTAAAAATTTAAGAAAAACTCCAACGTAGCTTTGTGAGGACTATTCAGAATATAATTCATGACAAGTTTGATAAATTTCGGCTGGGATTTGTAGAAGAAGTAGGGTTTCGAAAATCGTATTTTCGGAAAAATTGCAAGTGCACCGTATGACCCCCAAATTACCTTGAATGCTACAGGCCCAACGGTATCCCATATATTCAACTACTACCCGCGAATCCCAAAGTTCACTCCGTGTCGCTCTACGATCATTCTTTTTCCAGATAATTTATATTTTTAGTTTCTCCATAGAGCACTTTATATTTTTAGTTTCTCCATAGAGCACAATGGTGAATTTGAAATTTTCGAAAAAAAAATAGTTACAAATCGGAAACTCAAATTTCAAAAATCCCAAACGTAGTTTTGTGAGGACCATTAAGGAGGAAAATTCAGGACAAGTTTGACAAATTTTGGCTGCTTATTGGAGGAGCAGAATTTTGAAATTTTCACTCCCATCGGGGTTCATGCTAACGAGAACGAAACAAATTCAATTTTCAATTTTCAAAAATTCCAAATGCAGTTTTGTGAGGAGCATTGAGAATATGATTTAGGAGAAGTTTGATAAATTTTCGGCTACAATTTGTGGAAGAATTAAGTAGTGTCCTTTGGAAATTGTGTTGGAAAAATTGCAAGTCCCCAAAATTACTTTGAACGCTACAAGGCCAAAACTACCCCGTAAATGTTCAACTACTACCCGAGAGTCCCAAATTTCACTCCATTTGGCTGTATGATCGCTCGTGTTCCAGATAACTGAGGTTTATGGTTTCTCCATAGGGTGCAATATTGAATTTAAAATTTAAAACAAAAATCTTTAAAAATCGGAAACTCAAAATTTCAAACATCCCCAATGTACTTTTGAGGACTATTGGGAGGAAAATTCAGGACAAGTTTGGAAAATCTTGGCTTCGATTTAGCAGGGAAAGTAGCGTTTTGAAATTTTCACTCCCATTGAGTCCCATGTTGACGAAAACGGGAAAAAATGGTTGAAAATAAGAAAAGGGGGGGGGGGAGTTACAAAATGAAAAAAAAAAATGCCCAACGTTACAATTAAACTAAACAACTAAAGTTTGAAAGAAATCTGTACATTAGGTTCAGAGATAATTGCAACACGGAGGGACGACGGAAGAATTGCGATTTCATGAGCTCTGCCGACATATGGTCAGGTAGAGCTAAAAATAATCCGCACGTATTGACTAAGGCGACTCTAACGTTCATTTTGAACCAAATTGGGCCAGTGTATATATTTAGTTTCAGAAATACTTATCACAATGGAAGGGCCAACGGGCAACAAGGAGCAAGCAAATACCGTGACCTCATGCAGCTGCTTGCATACTACGTGTAGATGATCAAGCTAATAATTAATGGGTGACAGTAGTCTAAGAGTGAAAAGGCCCCAAAATTGGTCGTACGTTAGTACTCGGAACATGCCGATTAACGTTACTGTGAGGCTATTGGTGTCTCAGAGTCACGGAGCAAGTCAGCAGAAGAAAATTTAGGCCTCTGTGGTTGGAGTGGAAGGTGGAACATATGGGGCTGTGCATAAACCTTTTACTTTTGAGCTTGAACATGTGAGGGTCATTTGGGGTCATTAGGTGCACTTACATCAAAATTGGCTAATAGTACGTAGACCACATGTTGGTCCCCCGGGGTTTCATATCGGATATAAACGGGGTACTACTGACCTCGTACACATTAAGGCTATTTGGGGGTCATTTGGTTGATATGATAGTCTCATAACAGAAACGGATGATGTCGCATGGAAACCGGTGAAAATTTGCATTTTGCACCTTAATTTCGGATATGGAACCGCACATGGAACCGCCCACACATTGAAGCCATTCGATGCACGTCTTAAATCATCTAAATACTGGGTGATTAACGCTTACTTGAAAGTCGATTAAGACCCTGCATGGGCCGTACATATACTCTTGTGATTTTACATTGGTAAATTTTCAATGTAACATTCGGGGTGTCATAATTTTTTAAAGGACTTTCGCGTGCAAAAGGACGGACTCTCGCATGGCGATTGGCTGGAACTCAGAGTATCTCGTAGAGCTTAAAAGAATTTCGGGGGGGGGGGTGTCAAATAGATCATATCAACGACTGCAAGTTGGAATCGGTGGTGCATGCAGGTGTATGCGGGTGAAGGTGTGGGAAGTTAATTTGGACCTGTCTTGTTTGGGCCGAACGAGCTACGATCGCCAGTTTTTGGGTGCCATGCCACAAACTCAATTACGCAACAGGTGAGGAGAAAGGAACCACTTAGACCATTATACTGATTCTGAGCCAGCCAGTCGGTTGCATAACTCATTAGTGCCAAGCACCAAGCTGAGCCGGAAGCGCAACTTAGAATTTCCCAGTGTTACGTCTTTGGTGTGACGCGGTCGGGGTTCGGACCCCGGCCTCCCGCACCCTGAGCCGATGCTCTAACCGCGCCTCTAGCCTCTAATTAAGGTATGGGGGCGGTCCCCTAAAAACAATCGAAAAGACAGCTTTGAGAGAAGAAATTATGGTTAGAAAACTGAGGAAATAGAGCAAGATAATAAAAAGAGAAGAGAAAGAAAAAAGAGGCAAGAAAGAAGACGGTAAGAAAGGGAGAAAGAAAGAAAGAAAGAAAGAAAGAAAGAAAGAAAGAAAGAAAGAAAAAGAAAGAAAGAAAGAAAGAAAGAAAGAAAGAAAGATAAGAAAAGGGAAAAAAGGAAGAGTTACAATAATTAAAGGCAAGCATTTCCGCTTGTTAAAATAAAGTGACTAAATAAAATGATGTAGTTATCATTGTGAAAACCTGCATCTATTCCGGTATTCGTTCGAAACTGACATCTCTCGTTTCATTACAAGGGAAGAAATCGATTCTGTTTGTGTCTTTTTCCCTTCTGGAAAAATCATGCTTGGGTTCTCATGTTCATCCGTCTGTATTTGCCTTTGGGATTTTTTACACCCTCCCCCATGTGTTCAGCATTCACATCACGGGCTCACGTTGATGCTCAGAGCCCCCAACTGTTGGGGGAAAAAGGCAATATGGCTGTTATATCAACAAAGACGGGAAACAAAGCACGTCAGACGCGATCGATACACCTGCTATTTTGCTTGTCTGCTGGGCTACCCACCTGAACCCGCGTATATTTTCATCGTATAAGCCGTCTATTCCAACAGTGGTGACCATTGCATGAAGTTAAATTTCTTGCGACAATTCCATAATAAAGTATTCCCATTGTGGTGACAGTGTACACGCAAGGATATATCGATTGATCCTTTCATCTGAATTATGATTTCTAAGGACAGGTGAAAGTGGATATACTTCCAGGAATTCAAAAAGAGCTGCAGTAAATAAAAAAATACAAATCGTGAATAAAAATAAAAAACGTAAAACAAAAAGATCATTAGAAGTAAGGCGATACAATTTTAGTGCCAGTCCCTTAAGTCGAGCTTAATTAATAACATATACAACATATGTACAACATATAATTCAACTTGGCAGTGGTGAATTTGCATTTGTTGCAACGAAGGCAAATAGCGTTGGAGTTCGTGATTGATTTGGGGTTTAGCATTGCTTTGACAATATTGCAGTCTCACAGCGACGAGAACAAATTAAGATTCATCAAGCTCGAGCTCGACGACTTGATCAATGAACAAGGTTGTATATGTAGGTGTTGGTGTGTATGTACTGGACTTAAGCTTGTACTAGTCCGACCTGCGGCCAGTCTTTACAGTGCTAGCCCACTGAAACACTACGCCACGGGTAACCCATGATGTCCCAACAAAGAACATTATCCTGACTCCGAGCAGGCCAGTCGTCTCTAGCTCTTATGTGCTAAGCGCCAAGCAGAGCCTCAAATTTTAACGTCTTTTGTTTGACGCGGGCGGGGATCGAACCACCAATCCCCCGCATGCTAGACGAACAGGGGCCCACTACAACCCGGCAACGATGAAGTAAAGTTAGAACGAATCGTCCATAGTGAATAATAAAACTCTGTGTGGACGCTAAATTTGCATTGATTATATTACAAGAAAGACCACTGGGACAGTGGAAAACCCCGCCCACCAACAAACTACCTTATGTGACATCTTGATTAATATCAGAGTACTCCAGGTATATGTACAATGTACAGATCACCTACTACTGAAAATCTGGGTAACCTTGACTTTGACCTTTCAATTTGAAAGTCACTCAAGGTCAAATGTGACGGTGCCATTGAACTCCCCATATATGGTTTCCTATTCGTGTTTCATAGTAAACATAGGGCCTAAAAAGACTGCAATCAGTGACCTTGTATTTGATCTTTCAAGGTCACTCAAGGTCAAATGTGACTGTGCCATTTGGACTCCCGATATATGGTTTTTATTCATGTTTAATAGTAACATAGGACCTAACTTGGCTTCTTTATGAGATATAAGGCTTTGAAATCTTAGTGACTTTGAATATGACCTTGGTGCAGTTGGTTTCTCCATATATAAATTCCTATTCATGCTTAATACTGTTTCACGCCGTGCAAAAAGTTAGGCGAATACTGATTAATTTATATTTCCCTATTCTTTTTAAGACATATGTTCAACAGACTAGGTTTTGTTATGATTCTTTTACGTCATCATGCATGTTGTCACATGGACACGAAATTCTTACTGAAACATCACTAGAATATCCAGCAGCAGAATCTGCACTTGCCGTTCGACACTCAATATCTACTGCGACAGAATCATGCATATTCTGAGATTAATAGCCCTATTTCGTTTACACCGTATAGTCGCAATATCATGACTGGGGGGGGGGGGGGGGGGTCGATACAACCTACCACTCTACAAAAGTCACAGAGTTTAATGAATAATGCAAGTAGAAACCACCCTGCGTACAGGAACGTTTAGCATTCTCTCTACCTGCGCGCAAACGGGATTTAATGATATATGGAAGCTTAAAGGCGTATAACTGTCCCCCTCCTCCCAGAATGTCTCCCTATACGTCAAACATGCATGGGTGCTTTAAATGATTTATCTTTCGTGGTGTGCCAGTGTTGTGAACGTTGCTTTTTACTTTCATTGTCATGTATATGCCATACAAGCAGAGGCAAGCATCACTAGATGGAGAAAGGTACGTCTCTTTGCGTTATGTTTCTAATTAGTAGCTAAATTGTTACTGTATCATGGAACAGTGAACTTATCGGACCTGGACCACATATATACGACCATTCGATTCCTCGGTGTAGGAAAAGTTAAACATACCGGGAAACACGCGTACGGGCATCTATAACACTGATAAATGCGTCAAGATGATAAGAGCGATTTATTAATAATAAAAATGCACATTTTGCGTAAGAGTGTGCGATGTGTCCTTTGACTGGAAGCGACGACGACCATTGATAAAAATGCACTGCGCTGCATGGGTTTCTCGAAAATGCCTAATTTTAAGATTTCACATGAGTCACAAATATGGCCATTGCATGGCTACAAATCTGACTTAAGACAAACTTTAGGCTTTAGTATTTTGACAACCTCGGCTCTGCATTGTGTCGTATGGTGACAAGTTGGGACAATGGGTAAAAATTAACTTTCCAAGATAAGCCAAGTTTTTAGAAAGTTCCATCACCGTTGTATACATTTTCTGACCCGAATGTCAAATGCCTCTTCTATTATATTCCAATATCTATCATTTTGATATTCTCTAAAATGACTTTGGGAACAAGTAACATACTGACTGAAAAGCCAAAATATCATGTATATATATATACGTTCGTTCAACCATGTTGAGATTTGGGGCTGCTGATTTGCATTCGTAAAAGCTGGTGCATGCAGTGATGTATTTAAGAGCGGTGTGTTACAAAATATGCGTAAAAACATCATGCATGTAACCATTAAAATATAAACTCTAAATAATATAAAAACAGCATGGATCCACCCAACATATATATTATATAAGTTATTTCATTTTGAATTAAACTTATGTTAAATACGTCGACCCCTTCTCTTCGTGACACGTAGAGCGGTAGGCTTGTTTGGTGGGGCTCCCTGTGCACTTCCGCTTGTAGATTCTTCAGTTGATTCATCTCCTTCGTTTTCGGATTTGGCCGGTTCGGGTCGGCTTCTATCGCGCGTGTCCTGGCTTCCGAAATAAGCAGCAATTTTCTCTGGACCTCGCTTACACACTTCCAGATGAGGGTCTTCCAGGGGATTTCCGTCCAGTGCTGTGGATATGGTGTGACGTTGTCCCCAATCCAGTTGATCCAGATTGCCAAAATCCCGAGGCAGCTTCTTGATGTTGTTCTGCCCGATCCAGAGTGATTTCAGCTGAGTCAGCTCGCAGATAGAATCCGGAAGCGACGTAAGACGGTTTATGAAGAGCATTAAAGTCTCCATGTTCTTCAGCTTGCGTATCTCATCCGGAATGGTCGTCAGCAAGTTGTCACACAGATCCAGAAACCTCAGATTGGTCAGTTCGCAGATGCTCCCGGGAAACGCGACTAATTTGTTGTTGGCTGCGTGGAGGCTTTTCAGGTTTTTCAAAGCGCCGAATCCATCCGGAAACAGTTGGATGTGATTGTTGCTGATGGACAGCTTTTCCAGACTCTTCAGCAAGCTAATTTCTGGGGGGATTTCAGCCAGCTCGTTTGTATCCAGAACCAGGACTTTGAGGTTCACAAGACGACCGATGCTGGGAGGGACGTCCGGTAGCCTATTATCCAGACACGTCTCTCTGGTGGGACTCAAATCCAGAACTTCTAACTCATGGAGGTAAAAAAGCTCGCGAGGCACGCTCATCAAATCCCGACCACGAATCTTTAATTTTCTCAGACCCGATCCAGGATAAAAGACGGTGTCCGTTTCCATGCGTAAACGAAGCTTGTGGAGCTTTCCTTGATCTACCACGTCCACCGCCGCCATTCTGGGCGCTAATTGCCGTTTACCACAGAGTTCCCGGGACAGAGTTATCCTAAACCTAGGTTTATCCAACGTAACTCTTTCACCCGTGACACTTGCTACGCTCGACTGTCGGGTCTATCCAAGTCTACAACAGCACTATATTGAGTCAAGCAAGATCTTCAGCTGTATCGTCGCCATACCCTGCTGTCTCCATCAACCGTAGCTTTACGACAATCGATACAATTATGCGATCGTCTTCGGTATAATGTGTTGTCTGGCTCACAGGTAATACCGGCTACGATAAAGGGTATTCGATAAAGATCCCAGTGACAAGTGCATCCGCGGGGTGTAATTTATATGTTCCGGGATTAGAAAATGGGCGGCATATATACCACATACCGTAAAATTTCGTTGCAAGCCTGTTGTAAACGTAATTTTAACCATTGGTTCACCGGTATACAGCAATAGAAAGACCACGGATCTCAGAAAGACTTCTCAATCATATTTTGACTGAAATTGTACTGCGTACAGTATTTGCATGCTGTCCCCCCAAACACATATTCCATTTCAAACCGGTAGAAATCGATCAGCGATTCACATGAGCCAAAGCGACAGCATGAACAGTGAGAGTGGACGAAAAAAAATAGTGCTCTGTAAACACCAACCCTACAGATCAAATAAACCTCTCTTGGGGAGAGTATAAAGACTTGTTTAGGCCGTTTGTGACGGTTATGGGGTAAATATTTGATCAATCACCGTCTTCACTTTCCGTCAAGGATAATGAAGTCGGCATGGCAGCTCGATCGATCATACTGCATTAAGGCAATTACTAAGGACAGTCTGCACAACAGGTGCCAGTCGAAGTGGGCATTGGGAAAATCGTTTGCGGGGATTATACAGTAACTACACAAAACAAAATATCACAGTATGCCCATCGGGAGACCTGTTTGTTTTATTGTCTAACCAAGACACACCGCTAAGATATTGTGAGATGATCGATACGCTTGTCGATTGCGATACAACCTTCTCGGCTGCTCCACTAGCCGGCAGTAATAGTCCATGGGGCCGGGCCCTAAAATTAACTTTTTGGTACCATATACAAGGGGTCCCAGATGGTCCACATTTGAAATCAGCGAAGTCACTATAGGTCATATATACAGCTGATATATAGTTTAAAATTCACTTTTAAATAAGGTCGAGTGTCACATAGCCGACTTAAATTAAACGGCCTTATTTTGATGTGGCAGTCTTGCATGTGACGTGGTCAAGGATCGAACCCATTACCCCCCTGGCGCCCCACCCGATATATGTTATATCGAACTTTATGTGCTGTCCCTCAACCCCAAATTGAACTTATTTTCGCTCTACGAACAACCGTTTCGAATCACACGCCATTTTGAGACAAGGGCGCCGAATGAATCCCGACTGAAACAACCTCGACAACTACGTGTACAAGATCAAATTTACCCCCACTACTATATGCGCTACTGTATATACTATGCGCTACTGTATATTCCGGCATGAATCCCAAATTTCACCCAGCTTCGCTCTACTGCGACCCCCTGCCGGTTTTTTTCTCTATGATCAACCGTTTTCGAGCTACAGGCTACTTTGAGACAAGTGCACCAATTGATCCCAATTACACCTTGGTCACTATAAGTCAAAGTACTCCATATACGTGTTATATGTCACAGTCTCATCTTCAGTCCGTTTCTACGGCCACTCCATTGTGACTTATTGGGCATTCATTAATACCTTTCCGGTAGGGCTTTTATCATAGGGGGTAATAGTAAAAGTGTTATAAAAAATTAATTAACAAAATTTCGAAAATTCAAAACAGTTCTTTTGCGTGGACTGTCACGGGAAATATTTATGAAAGAAATAGTTTGGTTGAAAACTGTAGAAGGCCCATTTTAGTCCATTGCGCTCTACAAGCAGCTGTTTTCGAGATAATAGAATGTTTTTGGTTAAATTGTAAGGTATAACGATGGATTTGAAAACAAAATCTTTACAAATCGACAACTCAAAATGTCAAAATACAAAAGAGTACTGAGAAGAAAATTCAGAAGTTAAATAATTCCAAAGGATATGACAGAGGAGTAGCCTTGTGAAATTTTCAATAATTTGCAATGAACATTACTCGGCATGCTTCGTTTTTCCCGGATTTTTAGTTTATAGTTTCAGAAATCTAGTGTCCATCCAGGTCTTTATGAGACTCACGGGCATCGTTCGATTGTTATTGCCATTTCTGCCCACATTTCTGCCACCATATGCGCATAGCTTTTGGCTCGAACACGATGTAGAGCGGTTTGTCATCTGCATTTAAGAATGATAATATCATATGCTAGTAACTATAGCATCGATCATATTGTTCAAGGCTAGCGATTAATAATTAGCGTGGCTAAATCATGTTACTGATCCTTTGAGGAACACAATCATGTATATGTAATGGATCTTTTCGGCTTTGGTTGAGCTAGGAGAGTTAAGGCGGGGAACCAGCGTACGGCATCTCCAGTGCCACGTGATGTCTCTTCCATGCAGCACTCAAAGCATGCAAAATAATACAGATCGAAGGATTAAAACATTTACTCGGTACAGACACCTTGAATAATTAAAGAAGATGCCCAGGGTCTTTGATATCCAGTTAAGTTAGTATCACCCACGGGGTGGTCGTTGTGCAAAACGACTGCTGTTTTATGACATTTACATGTATAACAAAGACTGAAGTCTGGCTAACAAATGAGGGAATGATTTTCAGGCAAGCGCAACGAAAGACCACGCAACTGATCCAGACACGTTTGAGGTATCCATGCGTATTCCTCATGCACCCATGAGGACAAAATATTTGTGCACTTTCCTCTACGACCAAGCGTTTCTGAGCCATGGACCAATTATGAGAAAAGACTACGAATGACCAAATTTTGAGAATGCACCAAATGACCCCCAAATGACGTTGACATGTTCAAGGTCAAAAGTATCCACAGATATGCCTTCCACATAAACCCGCCGAGGCCCAATTTATTCAATTTGGCTCTACAATGGCCCATTTTAACTTAATTATGGACCAATTCGGAGAAAAGTACATCGAATGATCTCCAATTGACCATGACATTTTCCAAGGTCCAATGAAGTACTCTTGTAGATACTACATACATTGTACACCCGTAAAGCCTATACTCTCGGCCTGTTCGCTCTGTGCATGCTGTGATATGCCATTTTCAAGTTACAGCCAAATTTTGAGAAAAGTACACCGAATGGCCCCCATATGACCTTTTCATGTTCCAGGTCAAAGGTGCTCATATGTATTTTACAGACACCCCAGAGACCCAAATTATCGTCAGTGTCACTCTATGATGGGGTTTTTAGCTCTGCTTTGTGCTACTACACAGCAGAGCTACTGTCGTCACGACGGTGTCTGTCGTCCATCCGTAAAACCCGTTTTCTCAGAACCCGTCAAGCAGATTGCCAAATTTGGTGGAAAGTTACCTTTCACCATATATCCAGACCATTTTTAGTGTTTTTCAAAATTTTGCATTGTTTATTTTTTTTTTTTATGATTTTTTTTTTTTTTTTTCGTTTTCGTTAACATGGGACCATATGGGAGAAAAACGACATCTCATCTGAAAGTACATATCAGATTAACTCCCCAAAATTCATGCATACTCCTTGGATGGGTCCCGGGGGATGGGTCTCTAGTACTCTCTACCAAATTTGTATAAAGAATTGTGAAGTTTCAAATTTCGGATTTTTTTTTTTTTTTGTTCCTTTTGTTTTTGTTTTTGGGACGTTTAGCATGGTGGTCAAAGGGGGAATATAAAATGTGCAAATAACTTGCAAACCATTGATCGTAGAGCGAAATGGACCAAAATTTAGGCCTCTGGAGTACTCTTGACTGTTAAGTATTCAAGTTCAGTTTGGGATCATTCGGTGCATTTCCGAACTTTGACGACCTTGTATATCTGAAACAGGCAGTCATACACCGAAACGGGCCAAAATTTGGGCCTCTGGGGTAAGTGTTTCAATTATACAGGGTAATTTTGACTGCTATAACCGGGTAAGTGTTCAATTTCAGTTTGGGATCATTCGGTGCTTTCCGACCTTGTATCTCAGAAACAGCTAATCGTAGAGCAAAACGGACCAAAATTTGGGCCTACATACTGTACCATGAGATTTGACAGAGTGACCCTGAAAGCATGGAGACGTTAAATTCAAGGTGATTGATGTTTTGAAACTTTATTATTATCTCCTAAACAATTGGGGTTAAGACCATAAGTTACTGCCATACACTAGTAGGAACTCATATTAATATTAGGGAAGCTCAAGTGCACCATTAAATACATTTATTTTTGACAGATCAAAGTCAAGATCACTCAAATTTTTCTGGCATCTCTCTTAGTAAGGAGCTCAGGTAAGGCATAAGACATATGTTAATAAACACTAATAGGAAATGTTATGGCGAGTCCATGATATTGACCCCAATTGAACCTGAAAGGTGAAGTTTTTAATAACTTATATCCCAGAAAGCTGTAGTTAGGCCATGTACAACTGATTAGTACTATTAAATAGGGTGTCACACATACAAGTCCAGTCAAACCACGAAACTTGAGTGACCTTGAAAGGTCAAATACAAGGTTACTGATATTTTTTCAAACCCCAATATCTCAAAAAGGAGTAGAGTTGGGCTATATCATGTATATTTCTACTGGACACCAATAGTCATAAAAGAGGGGAGTACAGCTCTATCACCAGCTTCGACCTTGATTGATTTTGAAATGTCAAATTTGAGACTACCCACAGGTATAGCTGTGATCAGTCTTCATACCAGTAGTAGTAGTAGTATAGTTTATTATAGTGGCATGCGCATAGAATATACAATAACCGTACATATATCATAACAGATAATCGCCCAGCCTTAACAGGCTTATAAGCCA
>JAAUYG010088202.1_pt1 | contig 14296 bp, 9 predicted proteins | sample 7278091 | NCBI WGS metagenome assembly JAAUYG01 (sample SAMN14350201, study PRJNA611818) | marine sediment metagenome | isolation source: surface marine sediment (0.6m) | place: French Polynesia: Moorea | collected 2018-08
CTACTACTACTACTACTACTACTACTACCATGACTACTACTGCTACTACTACTACTGTGTACTACTATTACTACTACTGCTACTACTACTACTATTTATACTCCTCCTCCTCCTCCTCCTCCTCCTCCTCCTACTACTACTACTACTACTACTACTACTACTACTACTACTACTATTTACTATTATTACTAGTACTGTTACTGCATTTACTACTGCTACTACTATTACAACTACTACTACCACTATATCCAAGTCCTGTAGAAATGACTAGCTTACAACACTTGTCTTTGTGATATATTTCTTTTGCGTAGTTTGTTTTCCATTGAATCATTCAAGAACCATGATGACCAGCTATGACATTTTGCAGCGATTTATTGGAAACACTGCAGATTTCCGGCATAAAGTAGCTCTGCAGTTAAATTCGATAAAAATCCAACCAATGTGTATATTGGTCTTACTCTGGTAATTTTATTGTTTCCCATTACCATTCGCGTCTTCCATGAGATCCCAGAGAATATTTTTTATATATTTATATTTTTATTTATGGCTGAATTCTAGCTATATAGTGGTTCACGGAAGTATCGAGGTGTGATGAACTCAGCAGGCCAGTTGTTGATAGGTATTCTCTATTTAAATCATACTGGAAATACCCTGATGCTGTAATAAAAAAGTTTTCGGTACAGCAGCTGCGACCAGGACTGAAGTTTTGACTTAAAGTCATATCCTTACCCAATCACTCTGCTCAGATAAAAGTGACTAAGTTATAACTTAGTTTTTAAGTATTTTCGAGAAGTCCAGCCCATGACTGAAGCCTTAAACCGTATTACGCTTAAAGCGTTATGTTCAACCTTGGCAGTACGAGTGGCTGAGACTCGAAACCAAGAGACATTTGGCCCACTTGGAAATATGGCATAGAATGTGCAGCCGTCGTTTTAAACTGCTTGCACCATACCCTAGGTGTTTTAACTGCGTTTAAGTTTTGTGTCACATTTTACAAGATGAAAAGGCTAAGAATTGACACCTACCCAGTGAAAGCAGGTGAGGTTATTCCCGGGCAACAGCAGTTCCTTCAGGGCAGAAGAGCCGGGAAATTGGCCAGCACCAGCGACTGTAGTTGCGTTCACAGTGTGCATAGTATGGATCTGGTTATCTGTCAGATTCATTGTCTGGAGATGGCGGAAGAGAGACCAGTCAAATGCCAGGACCCGGAGAGAATTGTTCTGGATCATGAGGAACTCGATACTGTGACCAAGGTTGACGTCTATCCTAGCCATTTCGTGCAAGCAGTTGTCTTGGATATGCAGCACACTCAGGCGCTGCAGCTGCCTGAAGTCGGAACTTCGGATAACACAGATGTGGTTTGAAGCCATGTATAGGGATGCTAGACTGCCGCCGATGCAGCTTAGGTCGGGCACCTCAGTCAGGTTGTTGTCGTTCAGCCAAATCGTGTTCAAATTTGTGCCGCAGAATGCCTGATCAGCAATGCTGCTGATCCTGTTCCGGTCGATGCGGATTATCGCCAGCTTAGGGAGGCCGGACAAGGCGTTGTTTCCTATCTCGCTGATGCTGTTGTGTTTCAGGTAGAGATTTGTGATCAGGTCATGGGAGATCCGGGGTATAGCCGAAAGTCGGTTATTTTCGAGGTGTAATGATGAGACCATTGTTCCACGAAGGCTGAATTCGTGGATTTTGCCCTCTGTCAGAACGTTGTGCGCCAGTTTCAGTACTTCAAGTTGCTGCAACTGTCCAAATGCCTCGTTAGGAAGTGCATGAATACGATTATGGGCCAAGTTCAAACCTCTGACATCCTGCGGTATGTTTTGAGGTATGTCTCGCAAGGCGAGGTAGCTTTGGTTGTATTCATATGCTTGGCTCGGTATAACTGCATTGGTTATTAGAATCAAGACAATCTGTGCCTTTGGCAAATGAAGCCCTGCAACCAGGTTCGCCATCTTTGGATCATCAAGATCTTTATACGCTCAAAGGATTAACAGAGTGTTCAGCAGTAACGACAATCTTCCCGCTCCAATAGATGTAACAAACCTCGCTTGTAGATCTATATGCTGCTTTGAAAGTCAATTCAATGTTTATCGGTGAGCGCTTGCTGAAGTACACACGGTGACGTATGATGGGAAGTCTCCAGAGACACCTGACTCAACGGATTTTATACTGTTTCCACACATTTTGGTCTTGCTTGTGTTGGACTAAGTTCACCGTGGGATTGGTCAAGGCTGTTTGTGGTTTTAGGGCTAATGGAACTACGAAATATTTCCAGCTTTTAGGGTCTGCATTATAAGGTTAGAATGAAGCAGAGTACATTTGGGGGATCGCGCCAATGATTGATGAACGGATCAATAAGTGATTGACAAATGTAGAACTCTGCAGCCAGACCGACTATGAATAATGTATTCAAGTTACTTAGCTGTCAGTCCTACCAAAATATAACCACTAAAACCGGGAGGAAATAAGGTCTGTCTCCACCACAAAATGATGCCCCCCATTTCAGGTTTAATACCACATGTACAAGTACTCGAAGTTAATGCACATGCTTGTGATAACTTTTTCTAAAATGGAATGGTACATTAAGTTAAAGTGCATAGCCCGGCTGTCCTAATGGGTTTGAACATTAATAAGCCATTCAGCTATATCAGGAAGCCATGCCATGCGAGCATGATATTGACAACATTTTTGCGAAAGGATGTTCGCAGAATCTGTCACCTGCATCTCAGGGCTGGGATTCTCAAATATTCCGACTTAAGTCACATCCTTAGCCCATCCCATTGCCCGAATTGTTCACTTATGTCAAAACTTAAGACTTAAGTATTGACTTAGGTATTGTCGAGAAGCCCAGCCTTGAAACAATCCCAATCACTACCAGCGGTATGCTAAACTGACACTACAAAAGTTGTGTGGGATTGTGTACAACCCACGTTTAGGAAAATTGTAGCATCAGGTGATGTGCCTATGAAGTGTTGTTGATTGACATCTGTCAATCACGGGAGTTGATCATCACTATGCAATAGCCAAAATGTGTCGCTTTGCTAGCAACATCGTATCAACGCTATCAGTCTCAGCGTTGGTTCACCACAATCATACCTTCCCTGTATTGTTTGATTGTGCTATCCCTTTATTGTTTGATTGTTCATCACAAAAAACAATCGTGCTATCCCTTTATCGTTTTATTGTTCACCACAATCGTGCTATCCCTTTTTTTGATTGTTCACGACAATCGTGTTATCCCTTTATTGTTTGATTATTCACCACAATCGTGTTATCCCTTTATTGTTTGATTATTCACCACAATCGTGTTATCCCTTTATTGTTTGATTGTCCCCCACAATCATGTTATCCCATTATTGTTTGATTGTTCCCCACAATCGTGCTATCTCTTGGTTTGATCACCACAATCGTGTTATCCATTTATTATTTGATTGTTCACCACAATCGTGTTATCCGTTTATTGTTTGATTGTTCAGCACAATCGTGTTATCGCTTTATTGTTTGATTGTTCACCACAATCGTGCTGTCCCTTTATTGTTTGATTGTTCACCACAATCGTGCTATCCCTTTATTGTTTGATTGTTCAGCACAATCGTGCTACCCTTTGTTTGATTGTTCAGTACAATCGTGTTATCCCTTTATTGTTTGATTGTTCACGACAATCGTGCTATCCCTTTGTTTAATTGTTCACCACAATCGTGTCATCCCTTTATTGTTTGATTGTTCACCACAATCGTGCTATCTCTTTATTGTTTGATTGTTCACCACAATCGTATAATCCCTTTATTGTTTGATTGTTCACCACAATCGTGTTATCCCTTTATCGTTTGATTGTTCACCACTTTAAGAGGAAGCACGATTGTGGTGAACAAACGCTGAAATGGTAGCGTTGATACGATGTTGCTTACACAATGATGTATGAGAACCTTAATATTTGACTTGTGTGTACAACAACGAACATAAATTTTCACTGTGTGCTTATCTGCTCTTGGAGTTATAATTTGTTCTTTCCCTGTACGTGTGTGATTCTTATTGAAATTTACTTCAAATACCAAACAAAGATACCAACGCATAACAAATAATTCAAAGGTCGACATTAATTAAAAACATAATAAACTGTCAAACATTGGCAGCATATGCAGCATTGGCAGCATAATAATAGTTTTGTCTTGTTTTTCATTTTGTTGAGATGTGCCCCGAGAGCACTAGATAAATATCATGATGAATGTAATTTAAAAAGATAATATAATAAGATAAGTAATCTCAGGCGCAACACTACATTTATAAAACGATCCTCAACACTAGGGAAGTACTATATTGTAACATATCTATGGTATAAAAACATTATTTACCAACATTATATACGAAATACTCGAGCAGAAATATCGCAATGTGGGACCTAAGGACATTAGGGACACAAGAGGGACTAAAAAACCGCCTGAATTCTGGTCTTACTTCTCAGGTTGATTCCCGTGTACAGAATATAGGTCAAGAAACTAAAATAGCTTTTCCATAATGCTCCTATTTCTACGGTGATCACACAGACAGGTTTCACTCAACAAAATCTGTTCATCAACTTGGCAAGATAACGACATTACCGTGTTTGGACTAAATATTTCTGAGAACAAGAAACCTGACTGGTCGGTGGTTTTCACCTCGGCGGCATCAGTCCGAGTTACGCACTGAGTATTTTAAAAGGTCACACATGTGTTAGACTTTTACGCGGCGCATGCGCATTCAGATCCTACCGTCTTCGCTTTTGAAGACAAAGCAAACAACGAAAAAACTATGGGCCAGTTTCTTTAAAAAATCTACAAATGATCTTAAGCACGGAAAAACAATGGTTGCAAGGTGATTAGTGAACTTAAATCCGCTTCTAGACTCTAGAAACTGATCCATATGTGGTTGTAATGCTGAAAGGTTGACCCCTCGGATATACACCCGGAAATTGTGGGCCATTGCTGCAGTTAGTTGTGTGATTGAATAAAAGCGGCATCTTTCGGGATCTATGTGTCTAGTTGGTTTAGTTTTGGTGCTTAAGGGATATGTTTCTGAATACTGGCAATTTGTCACAGATCCAGTTGCATAATCAAACACAAATGATACACTAGGTAACATTTTTTGCAAAGCAACCCATAAGGTATCCTCCTGAGGATCGACGCAATCAATTCACTTGGTGAAGTCAAATCGAAGGCGTGTGGCTATCTCGTTACCCGGAATGCAATGTGCAATGCGCGAATCGTACGTATGTCCTGCTTTTCAGCTTGTTTGGCACCTTTGATGAAATTAAATGAATAATCTGTTGTAGGCTATGTTTCTGTACAAGTGATGGTTAGTTAATTAGACCTAGCAGCATGCCTGTAATAAGGCGAACGATGAAGGCACTCCGGATTGGAATCGAACTCACGACTCACCCATCTCAGTCCGAACGTTTCCGCGATCGACCAATGCGCTTCTTTGGTACCCGTTGCGAAATTCAATACTTAAAAGACACTGGGGGGAGGGGGATGTATCTCGAATCTCCACATCAAGCTGTCTTTCTGAGCGTCTGTATCGGACTGACTCGTGTAGTTACAAGCATTGAAGAGCCTCCAACTGCGGGAGAGTGAACTGTACCGCTTGGGTTTCTGCTGCGCCAGCATCTATGGTGTCGACTTAAGGCACAACACTTCGTACAAGTATCCATGGTTTCGAGCTAAGGCACCATACAACACATTGTCCGTTCTCTGTGTGCGCTTCTTAAACTCCCATTACTAAGACTACATCATAACTATCAACAGCTTTGTAAGTACGGTGTAACTTGTATATAAAGACCGTACTAGGGATCAACAAAATGTGGCCTTTATGGACAGGTGGTCTTTATATGCGGGTTCAATAACATGGAAAGTATGCCCCCCCGCGGGACATGTAAAGTGTGGACTTTGTAAGCAGGTGGTCGTCGTCTACAAGTGGTCTTTAGGACAGATGTAAAAAGATAAAAAGCGCCTATACGTATACCAAAAAGATATATATAACATGACTTGTGCAGGCAAATATAAAAAAATAAAAATAATATAAAAATATTAGGAAATTATGCATGTCTCTAACGAAGAAAACTATTAAATAAACAGATGCTAATTACATATCACTTACCATTTGAAAGCATTCGAGCATATTCTCTGCCGCTTTGATGATACCTAGTGACTTGAAACGCGACCACCGTAGGTCAAAGGTCTGTAGACTGTTGTCATGTATTTTGAGGAATTCAAGGCTAGAACCGAGATTTGCATCAAGCCCAGAGACGTGATACAGAACATTTCGACCCAAATGCAGTACCTTCAGAACCTCAAGGCTGCGGAAATCAGGGTCCCCAACATGACTGAGTTTATTCCCGGACAGATAAAGTTTCTTGAGAGTCATTCCCACGCACCGGAATTCTGGTACCTTTGAGAGGGTGTTGAATCCCAATGCAACCACCTGTAGCTGAGTTCCACAGAACGCCTCTGGGTGGACGTAGTCTATCAGGTTGTTAGCTAGGTTGATATCATCCAAAGAAGGCAAGTCTATGAATGAGTCTTTTCTGACTTGTCGAATGTAATTCTTTTTCAGTACCAGGTGCGTTAGGTATGAATGATTCAGATGTGGTACAATAGAGAGTTCGTTGATCTGCAGGTCTAAATGTTTGACCACACTTCCCATCAGAGCTTGGCTGTTTACAGTGGTGATGGCGTTGTCCGAAAGTGTCACAGTTGTCAGCTTGGGTAGACGTTCGAAGACACCCGTCAATATCTCTGTCAGTGAGTTGTGGTCCAGCCTCAGATCCGTCACGTTGTCTGGTATATCAGTGGGAAAGGCAACCAGCTGTAGATTGCTGGCATCGTATACGACAGAATCACGAGTTTCTATTGATCCGAAAATACAAAATATCATGAGAAAAGTGACGCTAAGATCAAGAAGCCTGCCCATAATAGCGACGAACGATGAACCAAGACTTAGTGGTCTCCTCTGTTCAAAGGGCTTTGTTCAACAGGGGATCCAAAGTGGTACGGAAACAATACATATAGACTCCACCGCTCGCTTTGCTACGTCACTGTTTTATTTCATGCATTTTTGTACTCATTTGCAAGCCATTAGACTTTATACGCTAATGGAAAAAACTGAATTGAACAGCTACATAACTACTCGACAATGTCACCTACTACCTTCATGTCATGATTGTCAATAATATAATGATAAGATGGTAACCTAATAACTAAGTTATCAATATTTTATAGACAGTGCAGATACTATATGATGGAATGTGGTCTGCTTGGGGTGCTTAGCTTCACAAAAAAGTCCCCCGATGCATGGTGATATCCCAGCTTTTTCCTCTAAAAGGGCCTGATTATAACGTGAATATATCCATAGCCTAGGATAGGCTACGATTACACATTTATGAATTAAGCCTGAAAGCTTCATTTTCTGTATATTCGCGGTACAGTTGGTTAGCCCCAGGTTCAAAATCCAATAGATTTACCACGCAATGTATACCAGTAATGCACTTATGCTAATTATCTATTAGCATATTATCATTGTGCTAAATTAAAAGGGTTGTTTTAATTAAAATATCGGCCAAAAATTATTGTCATGCATTTTCAGATTTACAATTTGAAATAGAAAACTTTTGTACACAAACTTCCAAGGTTAGGTCAAACAACTCAAACGATACTCAACTCAAACGCTAAGGACTCTCAAACTTTGTGTTTTATTAATCCATGCACCGCACATAAATGGGTCCTATGCTAAAAGATTTATGGCGACGTAGTGTTTTCTGTAGTCTTATATATGGATATATTCGCGCATGCGCATCCGACCTTTTGCTTTGGACCGGGTATGCAACCAACGCTAACTGTGTGGGTGAAGATGTCTTTTCAGTTCTTCTTGCATTAACAACGGGTATAAGAGATCTGGATCGCCGTCGGGGTTCTCGAAGAAAATACTAAAGCCAAAACTAAGACTTAAGACATTCTTTGCCAACCATATCGCTCAGATTACTGACTTAAATCAAAACCTATGAATTTTCGATAATTCAAGCCCGGTATCTGGCTTCCTCAGGATTTTTAAGTCCCATGCGAAACAAATATTGATACAATCCTTAAGATGATGTCATTTTGCGATGCTACAATCAACAAATCTTATGGTGCAAATTAAACCAAGCTCGAAGTACATCATCAAAACAAAAAAAAATATGCTTTTGGACATATAGGTAGGCAAGCACAAAAATGCAGCTATAATGAGGTATCGTGTGTTTTCCAGATATGCCTGACTGACCCTACGTTGACTTCTAATGGATTCCAAAGTGGAATTTAATGTCTATCTTTCTAATATATATTAAAGTATTCTCATATTAGAAATTCATTTTCTAATATCAAAAGTTCAATTAGTAATATTAGAAATTCAATTTGTAATAATAAGAATTCATTTTTATTAATATTGAAAGATCATCAGATTCTTTTAAACATTTAAATGTCTAATATTAAAAATACAGTATTTTCTAATATTAGACATTCATTCTCTAAAATTAGAATTCAATTCTTAACCTTGGATATGCTTTTCACTATTAGAAACTGAATTTCTAACATCGAATGAATTTCGAATATTATAAAATATTTTTAACATGAGAAAATAGTCATTACATTCCACTTTGATACCCCATAGATTCCTTCACACACAATTGTATTCAATGTAACGATCGGTGTTGCATATATAGGCACAGTATTAACTAGTCTAGCCATGTGCATGGAGCCGTGCGGTACAATGGGATCAGCATCTAATATGAGTAGAAGTCCAATACGGTATAGGGTACTAGCAGGGTTAGATTACGCAGAACAAAATATGTTAGGCACATCCTTGTTAGAGTTCTCGACAATACTTGAGACAAAGTTTGATTTTAGTCACTAATCCGTGCAATGTGTTTGTCTAAGAATATCTGACTAAAGTCGAGTCATAGAATAAGTATTTTCGAGAACACAGTCCCGCTCTGGCTTGTAAATTACCCGAAGAAGTTAGTTATTTCGTGTAAATATCTGAAACAAATCTATAAGAGAAAAAAAACGGGCACCTAATTCCTACCTTTGAGGTTTGTGCTAGTTAAAAAACAACGTTTGGGACAATGTAATGTATGTTTTATCAACATTACCACATCTGAAAACATTATAAATGTCTTGTCGGTATAGACGCATTTCTTTTACCCTAAATAAACGATTCCAAGACAGAATTAATTCTTATTGTCATCTTGACGTGCATTTGATATTCAATACGAGCAGAAGGAAATGAACGGACAATGAAGATGTTTAGACCTTTGGGACCTCTAAAATTGCAATACCGGGTTGTTCCGTTATTGCTGTTATATTATATGCACAAGTTAGAGATATGTGTATTAAATAATCACTTACCATTTCAAAGCAGTCGAGGTTGTTCTGTCCCACCCAGAGTGTCTTTAGCCCCGGGTCTTTAGTTGACCTAAAATGCGACTACTGTACATCCAATATCTCCAAGACATTACTATGCAGTTTGAGGACCACAAGGCTGGGACCAAGGCTGATGTCCAGGCCAGAGACTACATGCAAAGGATTGCGGTTTAACGAGATTGTTCTCAGGATTTTAAGCCCATTACGTATGTTGTTTCTATACAAATACAGTGAAACCTGTCCTTAAGACCACCTGAGAAGTAGGGACAACCTGGGAATTAAGGACACCTACTTCAGTCCCTAGGTCTAATTAGTACATAGAAATGAACCTTAGAAATATCACCACCTTAGAATTCAGGAGAGTGTTTGGCAGTCCCTTGGGTGTCCCTAATTCCCAGGTTTCACTGTAGATGGATTTCAGAGTATTGTTCAGACAGAAGAACTGGGGTACGGCAGAGAGAGCATTGTGGCCTAGCCCGATCGACCCAACCTGCCTCCCACAAGACACACTGGGGTTGATGTCATGGATCTGGTTGCTCTGAAACTGAACGCTCGTTAGAAGAGGCATCCCTTGAAATGCGCCATCTTCCACACGCAGAATGCTGTTGTACCTCATGCTAAGCTGCACCACATGAGAATGATTCAGGTAGGGTATGTCAGACAGGTAGTTGTGGTCTAGGTATAAATGTGCGACCACAGTTCCAGCCAAGCAGTGCCGGTCTATCCCGTCGGTGTGCAAGCTGTTGTATGAAACAGACAAATTGTTCAGGCGAATGAGACTTCTAAAAACACCAACCGGAAGCTCTGTGAGCAAATTATGGTCCAATCTTAAGTCATGTACCTCTCCTGCATCCAGTGGAACTGAAGTCAGAGCTTGATTGCTAGCATTGTATAGTTGGCTAACATTTTGAGATTCAGTTGCTGATAAAGAAAGAAGCACCACCAGGTACGTGATGACCCCAGGAAGGAACACAGAGGCCATACTGCAACACACCAATCCAGAGTGAGCACCAAAACGTAGCTCAGTTTCACCCAGGGCCACCAGCTAATTAAAAACCTGGGCTAGGTTTCTCAACGATGCCTAAATCTAAGTTTTCACTCACGTACGTCACTAATCTGAGCTGTGTTATTGGCTAATAATATGACTTACATCAAAAATTGGACACAATTATTTTCCACAAGGAAAAGTTTTTTTTTCTTTTTTTTTTTTTTGTTTTGTTTTTTAGATGCAGTTTATTTTACTCTTTTGTGTTTGACCTTTGGTTTTCTAAGCCAAATATTTTCCAGTTTCTAAGCAATTGGTTCCGGGCATTGTAGCTGAGTCCATGCTAATGTAAGTTCTGAATTATACATTAGTAACCCAGTCTCTCTGCTCTACTCTGTGAATGGGCACAAAGAAGTCCTTCATGTTACTACTGGGCCTGTAATACGCAACTAATTGTCAGGGATGCAATTATAACCCAGTAACCAGGTTACAGACATTAATGGGATGGCAATTCACTATACAATTTTGATTCTCTCACATTATATGGTCTAAAATGCGTTTCATTCCATTGAAGTAAAAAGTACTGACATAAAAAACACAATAATAACCCCTGGCGGCTGATTGACTGTTCCGTCCATTTACCATTGCGATAACAATGATAAATGGACGGAATAATTGTATAATTATTTCTATTTAAATAGGAGAGTTTCTATCGTTGCGGTTGACAACATATGGCGAGTTTGTTGGGTCATACATATGTACTGCGGAGGTTAGTCTACGGCCTTATAACCTTTTGGTGGTAACTAATACATCCCATGCAACAAAAAAGTTCTATGGCAGGAATGTCAGTCATCATACATTCACTTTACGTGCGTTGTTAATACATGTATATCTGACATAGTTTAGTACTTGGTTTCTTCAATGAAACAAGCCTGTTTGGAATATCTCATTTGCTTTTTTGTAGCATGCCAATATGAAAGATTATATCATTTGTATTATGAAGAAAAAATATATAACACTTTTCTTGTTTATTAGTATATAATTTCGTGGGAAGGGGTTGGATAAAAATAGTAATCCTGAATGGCACCTGTATGAAGGGCCACTTACCTAGAGGCTCGTTTAAGACCCGCTACTGTTTAACCTTTTCAAAAAACGACCCCTTATTGTTTGAAGGAGAGTTTTCGACCATGCAGTGTGAATTTTGTACACCTCTAACATGAGGAACTGGAAGGGTGTAAAAGTATTATTACAATATTCTGGAGTTTTAAACATGTCAAAATTAACATTTTGGTACTAAGGAAGATATATGTTGGTAGTAAACAGGGTTGACATTAAAATACGCACGTATGCGTGAAATTATTTTTGTGATTTTCATACAAAGAAGTCTTGTCATCTATTATAGGGCACATAAGACAACGAAATGAAATTTTGGGCTTCAGGTCCTGTTCTGCATAGCGCAGTGCGCTTAGTCGAGCGGTAAAGCACTGACTTCAGGTCACTGGGCCCCCAGTTTGAAACCGGGTGTATTCAAGTCGGGGGCCCTTTCATCCTTGATCTTATTGACCGGTGCCCGGTCCGTCGCTCATACGACCCTGGCTGTTAAGAAGTGACGTTAAATAAACTAATCATCTCAACTCCTTTTCTGCACAACTGAGTGATAACTGGATAAACTGGGCCAAAATGAAGCATGTCGCCAATGAGGTAAAAGGTGAAAGTGCCTCTAACTGGTTTCTAACTATAGACCCATCGATGTAAAGTCAAACGTCTTGCTGGCGGTCAACGTGGCGCTCGTCACGAGCATAAAGGCGTACTGGTATGCGTTAGGGGAGGTGACAGTGACAAGCATCCTGCAAATCCATTTCTCGTCATCCGTACCGCCGGGGGTGGGAGGTTGGCGAGAGGGGGGAGGCGGAGGCGAGGCAGGCTGGTGATCACAATTATTGGTTGTTACGTGGTCTCGATGTGCCTATGGGGTTGGTTAGCGCATAAAGTTGTTTTGGCTTGCAAAAACTCCAGACTCCCAACCCCTACTCGCCAGACACCAGCCATGGGACCATGTGACAAAAGCCAAACGCATGCTACAGTACATATATGGGCAGACTCTATTGGCGCGACATTTTCCAGCAAAACGCGACCGTTTGCAGCTACACGTAGATCATCATGACCTTGCGCTTGTCGGATTTCCATGTGTCTGAAACGCTCGGATTTGTACTGAGAGATCCTCTGGTAGGTTTTAATATGCGGACTAAATGGCATAGAGACCAAGACATGTTATAGACCATATTATAGATGTGTCGCAGGAAGTCGCTGCACATTCCTGTGATTAATCGTGGGTTACTTCAGCGGGTGTTCGGAAACTTCGACATATCTGGACAAATAACATTAAAGGTTAATGATATGACCAGCCCATCCGCCACTAGCCGCTACTACACAACATATTGCCCGGTTAACTAGGAACTTATTCTATTGCTTAATACTTACTTAGACTTACAATAAGTTAAAACATGCATATTATCTATCGTGGCATATTCCTAGTGGGGCCTAATCAAAGTTTTATATAGCGGAAGAAATATATCTTTGTTTAAAAATGTAAATGGTCGTTTTACTATTCCTAACATTTTGTTTGCTTTGGCAGCACATGCAGCTGATTGACTGCTAAATTTTAGTGTAGGGTCAACAAAATCCAAGATCTCCCAAGATCGCGTTCTTCTTGTACAGTATCTAAGGTATTGTAATTTACCATGCAGTGTACTAATTTGTTAGTACACAGCATGGTATATGTGTAGTTCTTGTTTTTGTGCCCTGTATGCATTATTTTGCATTTAGATGCGTTGAAGTTTAGTTTCCATATATTGACCATTCCTTTAATTTGTCTAACTTATTTTGCAAGCTGCTTCGATCACTTTCGTTGTTAACTTTGCCTAACGATTTAACATCATCTGCAAAGAGTTTTATCACAGTTTTCACTAAGTCAGGCATTTCGTTAATAAATTTAAGGAATTATAATACTGGGCCCAGGACACTACCCTGTGGCACACCCCTCAAGACATTGCACCAGTTGGATTTGGACTGACCTATTGTTACTCGTTGTTTTCGATTTTCTAGGAAGTCTTTTACCCAGTTCACAATCTGTGAGTGAAAAACACAAGATCTACATTTTCTAAAGCCATGTTGGTAATTAGTAAGGAGATGAATTGTTTCAAGGTAATCGATTATGTGATCCCTAATAACTGATTCCAATGTTTTGCATAGTATAGATGTGAGACTGATTGGTCTGTAATTTTGAGCATCATAGCGTTTTCCCTTGTTTCTGTAAATGACTGTTATGTCGGCTAGTTTCCAATTAGTTGGAAAATCTTCATCGAGTTATATGTTAATAATATGGGTTAGAGGGTAACACAGGGAATGTTCAAGGTTTGATAATAAGCATGGTGGGAAGCCATCAGGACCACTTGACTTGTTGATCTTTACTTTCTTCAGTTTCTCATTAAGATGATCCTGATATATGCCCAGTTCTTCCATTGGAATACTGGCAAGTGGCTTTTCTAGATCGGGTATTGGTGTTGTATCGTCTTTCGTAAACACACCTGTGAAAAAAGCGTTTAACACTTCTACTTTGCCATTTCATTACAGTCTACTTCTACTTTAGTGTCATTTCATTACTGTTTTTGCCATTGGATAACTCATCCCATTCTACGGTGCCCAGTAAGTGAGCCATGTCATGGTAATTCGCTTTCCTGAAATCTCTTTTGATAATAGGAGATTCTACTGCATGCCCCTCCACGAAGAAGTCGAAACTCACGCAGACGTGATCGCTTTTGCCCAAAGGGCTTAGGTATTTGAATCACTAACCATTTGTTCCTCATTGCTTAGTACCAGATCA
>JAAUYG010018535.1_pt1 | contig 14295 bp, 12 predicted proteins | sample 7278091 | NCBI WGS metagenome assembly JAAUYG01 (sample SAMN14350201, study PRJNA611818) | marine sediment metagenome | isolation source: surface marine sediment (0.6m) | place: French Polynesia: Moorea | collected 2018-08
ACGAATAAAATTCATTAAAATTTCAATTTTCAAAATTTCAAAAATCCCCAACCTATTTTTGTGAGGACCATTAGGAAGAAAATTCAGGAAAAGTTTGAAAACTTTCGGCTGCGATTTGTAGGAGGAGTAGCGTTTTGAAATTTTTGATCCCATAGGGTCCCATGTTAACGAAAACGAAAAATATTCGTAAAAAATCAAAAAGAATTTTTTTTTCAAAAATTCAAAAAATGTCCGAGCGTATGGCCCAGGAGAAGCCACAACTAAAATTTGAAAGAAATCCGTGCTTTAAGTTCAGAGATAATTGCGACACGGACGACGGACGGACGGACGACGGACAAAACCCCCATACCATGACCTCTGCTGACAGAGTCAAGCAGAACTAAAAAGTAACGGCATGTGCCAACCAACAACTAAAATTTGAAAGAAATCCATGTAATACGTTAGGAGATAATCGATGCCACAGAGGACAGAGACGGACGCCCACGCCACGGCATTTGCTCTGCTGACACAGTGAGTCAACCAGAAATATACACTGTTGCTAGGATGGCTGATGACTCCTTCAGCTAATTCAGATCATTAAGCAGGTTTGCTGCCATGGCATTTTCGGAGGATGAAAACTTTCCTCATTATTAGCGATCGGACAAACAAAATAAAGCTACATATTACCTGCTATGGTAACTTTCCGTCAGATACTGCAAAGTAAGAAGCAAGGCAAAACAAACCCAGAAGAATGAAGGAAAAAAAACCGCCTTACTTTGATAGTACATGGCATGACGTCTTCAACTAGAACTTGGGTCCTTGAAACAACCTGCGCCTGCCCTTGTGACCGTCACACATGTACACCTCCAGTCTGTGACGTCACTGTAGCTGACGACACAATATGACACTTACGTCTGTCCTTACAATACAGGCAAGGTACTGCTTTCTTGGAGCGAAGGTATCTTCCAATTGCTGGAAGAGGACATCGACTACAAGTTGGAACTCGTTGATTACAACAGTACTCCGTGCCGCAGAAAAAAACAATGCGTTGATAAAGACGGAGACAGGTACGGCCTAGAATGTAAGATATTCTACCACACATGGCGCTGCTGCTATGTGTACTTCTACTAACGTACTTTACTACTACTACTACTACTACTACTACTACTACTACTACTACTTGCCGCTGTTTATTGCTATTACTACAGTAACTACTACAAATCTACTACTACTGGTACTAATACAAATGCCACTGCTGCTATTACTACTACTGCTGCTGGTATTACTACCACTACTACTACCCCTTCTACTACTACTACTATTACTACTACTACTACTACCACTACTACTATTACTACTACTACAACAACAAAACTACTACTACTATTGCTGCTACTACCTACTACAAATCTACTACTACTGGTTCAGAGAGAGAGAGAGAGAGAGAGAGAGAGAGAGAGAGAGAGAGAGAGAGATTGTAGCGTGAAACAGCACACACGTAGTGGTAATTTATCATCATTTTATTGACATATAGAAAAAGTCTCCAGCAATCTCCACATAAACTGGTATTCTAAATGTTTCAGATCGTGTCTTGTAGTTGATAATTTCCCTTCTATACCCCGAGTTAGTTTATTTAGAGACCCAGCTATCCATGTGTTGCACACAACACACACACCAAAAGACAAATGATGCATGGAACAGTGTTATACAACAGGGAATATTTGGCGCCACAGACTCGGAACATGAATAGCCGGTTTCATTCGGAAGCCAAACCTCCCGTTGGTCATATGACTGCCCTTTAGCCAATCACATTGCGGCACACAAGTTGTGTCGCGCCTTGTCGATTCTGTCGGCTATCTTCAAATCATTCTGCCGTCAAGGGGTTTAAATGACTTCTTGTTCCCTCCAGACGTGTTCGTAAATATCTAAAGAATGAGGACCTTAATATATAATTATGCAAATGAGAAGAACTTTTGTGAAAAACAAAATCAAACAAAAAACAATATTGTGTAGCAAACAAGACTAAACTTTGATTGAGACATATATACTATATGTCGGATCATTGTAAAGTAAGCAGTAAAATTCCATGAGTTTAAAATAGCAGTAAAGACGCTATAGCTACATGCATGTTTTACAAGTAGCTACAGGCATAGAAACAAATTCAAATTATTCAATATTCAAATGAGCCTTAACGATACGTGCAAAACAAAAAAGCCACGCAGCATTTATCATGTTTACATCCAACATGAAACAGACATACAATAAGACATACATCAATTTTTACAATGTGACACAGTAGTGTATGAAGGAATACACACGTACACGTGTATGCATAGAAACAGTGCAGAAAATCGCAGAGCAATGCTACAGTCTCGCTATGGTAGTCTTCAACGCCTAGGAGATATGCAAATCAGGACACGTGACACTGTGTAAAGGACGTCTAGGCTACTCAAGGCACATGACACTGGGTAAGAGATAGCCTGGCTAACCAAGGGACAGACACTGTTGAAGAGTCCTGGACAATGGCAAAATTAAAACTATTGAGTTGGGTCAGATTGTAGCCAATCATGATCTCAGACTGACGACTGCGCTATTTGGTGCCGCTAGGTACAAAGGGTGCGTACACCAACATAATCACCCCAACTTACCAATCGATAATTAGAATGAACACATAGGCTCCCAGAAAATCCACTGCAGATCTAGGATATTACATCTGTCTATGTAGGACTATGTACAGCGACGAGGAATATTTTAGGCAGCTGGTGATGGACACACAACTATCAGGAGGACTAGCCTGGACTCAAAATAATAAAATAATACAGATGTACAATCACGTCCATTACGTACTAACTTTAAGCAAATCGAATATTACGTACTAACTTTGATCAGAAAAAAACAACAGCCCACCGAGATTTTTAGACTTTTCATCTAAAATACTCAATAAATCTTTCTAATGTCAACCAATGACATAATGGTAGTACCATGCTCGTCTTACGACTAAGGCAGTTATTTACAGTTTATACAGGGTAAACGATGTACTTGGTTAGCTCACAAGGAATGGTCTGTGAAAAGGGCAATAAATCTCACACGTGATAACGACCGCTTCAACCGCAATAAAGAACTGTGTCGTTGAAATAAAGAACAGCATTTATCAGCTGGTGTTTGGATGAAATTTACAATGCCCCAAAAGGAGTCTTATTGTGGTTGTGGTTTCAAAGTAATCAGCAAATCAGGGAACGTCCACACACATCAAAGCAAATGCAGTGTATCGGTCCGATATGTGCTCGTTAGTGGTTCCTGCTACAGGAAGATTGGCCACAAAGACCCTCTATATACAGTTTGCATACACACTTCCACTGCTCACAGACCATTATATACATAAAAATAATATGCTACACGAACGCCGTCTCGTCAATTACAAACATGGACATGACACTGCACACGAACGTTGTTGTTCGATTAACTTTTCCTACCCATCCCGTTCACGTATAAACCAATTGTAAATAGGAACACGCAAGATACAACTGCTCGAAAGATTCCTGATAGTGTGCACCATTCTCCATATTCGGATTAAGGCGTTTCTATCAATGCTCAAAGGTCTCTCACAAGGATGCAAGACTCTAACCACATTGTAATGGCAATGCTCTAACCACATTGTAATGAGAACAATGGGAACACTCTAACCACATTATCAGAACATTTTAACCACGTTATGATGGGAACACTCTTAACCACATTATAATGGAACACCCTAATCACATTATAATGGAACACTCTAACCACATTGTAATGAACACTCTAATCACATTATAATGGAACACTCTAATCACATCATAATGGAACACTCTAACCACATTGTAATGAACACTCTAATCACATTATAATGGAACACTCTAACCACATTGTAATGAACACTCTAATCACATTATAATAGAACACTCGCCAGGCTCTAGCCTCCAGTAACACCTGGGCATACAGCAATGGGGTTGCCACTCCAACTTGGAATTGCTGGTAACAATCTCTTGCTCTGCTGGCCTTAAAACTGTGCGTGCTTGTGTAACATCGTAAACATGATAACCGATAACGCTATGGGTCAAAGCGAAAATTTGCCACCCTCTCTTACCTTTGTATACCGATAATAATCCTGAACACTGATTTCCAGTTCATTCAGATCACTGGCTGGTAATTGCTGTTCATGCAAGCGAAGCCAAGGCAGTGGAGTGTACAATGTACTGTTCCTATATGTACATGTAATTCTCACAAGATGATAACACCAAGCTCAGATGGCTTTCGCTTGTCTTGTCTCGGAATATTGTACGTAGATTGCTAAGCATGACCCCTCAAAATATCGACATTAACAGAAACATTCGAGTAATCGGATATCTGAAAAACGGACTAGATATTTGTGCCTTTTTAGTATGTGGAATAAGAATTATAGCTAATAATTATTGTAAAACCCAGACGCAGTATCTAGGGGCCTACTGGGAGTAAGTGGTATTTACCCCCTGCCTATGTTACTTTTATACGTAAAATTTAAAACATTTTATCTTCTATGCTGATCCGTTCAGTCCATCATGACGTCATCCGGATCACAGCTAGTGCCGCCAGTAGAAGCCAGCCCAGTGACGACCCTAGGGGCCCAGGGGCGCCACTGCACTCGTTACTGAACCATTTCTGTTTCAGTCTCTCCAGCTCGCCCTCAAACTCCACCTCCACCATAGCCGCATTGATGGTGTCGCGCAGCGGCGACTGGTTAGCGACGGCGAAAGCGTACCTCCGACCGTAGAAACCCGCCTCCAGCGTATCCAGATCGCACGGCTCCTTCCCCGCTACGTACTGGGCCAGAGGGCCCTCCAGGATATGCACGTACGAGTGGTCGCCCCTGGCTTTCTGGACGCCGTCGTTGTTGGTATCGAGAAGGGATCTCGCCGGTTTTTCGTTAACGTATTCCCACATCTGTTTGTAGAGCGGGTTGTACTCTTGGGACTCCTCCAGAAAGGTGGCTATAGCGCCGCCACGGGTGACGCCGTAGTCGACACGCTTCGCTGGGTCAATGTCGGTCTGGTTGACCAGGTCCAGCAGGGTCTCCAGCTTGGGCTTCATGCTTGGGTGACGCTTCAGGAAGATCATGCTGGCCTCAAACCGCTGGAAGTAGTCGGTGAAATCTACCACTCTCTCCCTCTCCACAGTCACCGTCAGGGGCGCTGCCGCCACGTCGGTTCTCTGGAGGAACGAACAGCAGATAACAACACATGAACATATATGTAATGTGCAATGTAATGTCTCATTCCGTTAATTTTAAACCCATATGCAATTATGTTCTTCTGCATAGTCCTGAGAACATTTAATTGTCTTTTTTTGTGTAATGAACTACATTATTAAAGATTAATGAAGGTTTCAACAGCTTAGTTCATTTTATGCCGCTGTGAGACTGACCCAGGCCATGCATCAGCAAATTAGAACAAACACCCTTGCCAAGTTGGCTGAGAATTTCAGTGATTTCCATTCGAAACGTCAGTGAAAATTACGTCCACCGTTTAAATGATCCCCCGAAAATGAGTAGAATCTTTAATCATTCTATCCGGTACGGGTCAAGTTGCTGCATTTCTTGCACGTCACTTGAGACGGAGCTGGACGCGCTAAAAGGTAACGTTATGACACCGAATACTCCTTCAAGAAGACTGCGAAGACAGGGACTTACATTTTCGATGATCTCCCCAATCATTCCGCTCCATTTCCCGTTTTGCTCCCGTCCGTACTGGCCGTCCGGGGCCAAGCGCATCTCAAAGCGGCCGTAGCCTTCCATATGGTGAACAATTCGCTCCATGTAGTCCATGATGAATCCCTGGTACTGAGAGTTTCCCGTCGTCTCGTTGTCTGCATTCGAGGCATCTAGGTATGGTGGTGCCTGACAAGTTAAAGAGGACAGGGAGTTAATAGCAGACCTATACACAGAGTAAACGGACCCGGAATGCTACTGGTCTCCGTTGCCTGCCCTAGCTCGAGTCCAGGATCCTCTCCCCAAGTTCTGTACCGCGGTCATCGAAACGTGATTTAACTGCTGAAAGCACGCATTTACATTTACAACACCTCTGGCCACAACAGCAAACACTACCTAAAACTGTCCCCTTACATCAAGACAATTAAGAGTTACGACATTACATTGTTTACGTTCTTCCAGTGTCGACATGTGAAAGGAGCCAATAGCGTACAACAAAACAGTCAAAATTTCTGTTTTTAATATGTATTTCGATGTTTTTGTTATGTAGGCTCCTATTTCAGGTGTGCACTAGTTGCAAATGGCGGTGCAAGATATCAATGTCATACACTGAGTGACGTAGGATATCCCCCGGCCTAGCTACTGTAACTGTAACTATAATGCGCTTACATGGACGCCTACAACCCTCAGGACCTTCCCAGGGGGATACGTTGACGGTGGTGTGCCGACGGTGGTTTCTGCGGCTTCCGGCGTCGTGAGACGTGCTGCACGTGACGTCACCGGTGACGTAGCAATGTCGGCAGCTGTTGACGGGGCTGTAAGCAAACAAGGATTTGGAGGTTGTAGCATGCGCCATCCTTCATTGTGTCAATACTGTTCATAACTATCATTTTTAAGATGTCGGTTCACACAGCCACAAGACACGCTCGACACAGGAACACTTTTCGCCACCAAAGCCGTTCATACTACCGCAAGCATCCGGGCACAACAGGTTTGTATATATTTACAATGTATACAATCGTCCTGCATTAACAGGGAATCGAAAATAAAAGGTCACCGCCTTAACAAATTTGACGCCTCTCGCCTGTATAGGAAGCGAGCAAAATTTCTATCAAATGTCGTGCAAAATGGATGATCAGACATAATACGAGATACAAGATACAGATACCATGTAGAGACCAGATGCCCTTTTAGCACTGAAATATGGAATCTCTATGACTATCGAATGCGAGTTTCCAAAAGCCTCTATGAAGCCAGCCTTTATATTAAATATCAAAACAGTAGCATGAGTAACATACAATGTATCAGGTTGCGGCCTAGAGTTGCATGCAGAACTTGATAAAAATTAAAAATGTTCTATATAAACGCTGGCATGTGTCAAGGGGTAAACTTCTGGCTAGTATACGAACACTGCAAACATCTCTTTATATTTATATAATTTTCTACTAGGTAAGTTAGACAGAAGTACATTAGAAGTACATCTAAGTACATTAGAAGACATCTATCAACAGTTCTACACGTTGGAGCTTTGAAAACACTGGAGATCGCCGTTCAATACGGTCACTAGATAGAGAGGAGACAGAATAGAGGTCAGGAAAGACAGAAAGTAGGAAGAACAAATACTAGGTTACAATCCGAGTTCGTTTAAGCTGACAAAGGCGAGCGTAATTAACAGGGAAGGCGGAGCCAAATCTCCGATAGCGGCAAATATATATGTCATATGTATGTAAACAGCTTCAGCGTCTTGCGACGATAAAAGCTGTGTCTCTTTTTTCATTTCACAAGTGCCACCACATCAAGGCTAGGCGTTGCATACACTTACTTTTTGCTTTTTCAAGAATCGCACAAATAACAAGTCGGCAGTTAACCTGCTTTTCTGACCCAGTCAACAAAATAATGCGGCTACCCACCAAACTGCAACTTAAGCAGCAAGCTTCCACCAGTGTACTTTATACCTAGGCTATCTCGCCTGCTTTCTTTTCCGGGTTGCGTGCTTCTGTTTCTGCGCGTGCAAAGCCGCCATTTTCCCACAACAGTTTAATATATTCGAACGAAAGCAAACAGACGCTTCGGGGGTCGTCGATGCCTGCTCATAGCTGTTTACACAGACTATATCCAGAGAGAAGAAGCGTCCGGCTGATCCATATATACAGATAAATATCCAGGGCTGACCAGGGCGGACACCTTGGGGTAATTAATCTTGCCTGTGCGTTGTTCTTCTCTGCTGGGAGCCGCACAGTGCTTGGTTGCTCCTTGCTGTACTGCTCTGCACAGGCTAAATACTCCCGGGTAAATACTGCCATTCCCCTCTCCCTGGGTTTTACTTACTTCAACTGACGGCATTATTAATGAAAACAGAAGTAATTATAATGCATAACACACCTACAGGCATGCTCGAGTGGAGTTCTAGTACAGTAGTACTGAAAATCTACAGATACCGCACTGATTCTGCAATCATCTCAAAATAAGGATATGAAGTTACATGTACATCGCTAATCTATATACACTGTACGTTTATATCAACCCTGCGTCTTGTGGAGAGCTTTCAGGCTTTTCTAACGTAATTATCTTAGCCTAAATGGCCCTTCTTCTGGAGCCAGAAACTGGAGCGGGTAATTTGTTACGGCGCACGTACGTGGAAACGCCCTTCGGTAGGGCTGCTCGTCCATTGAGGATTATCGCCAGCGACCCTAGCAGGCTGGGTAGAATGAAAAGATACACTAACCTTGCAACCGAACCATCATCAGCACCAGGCCGCAGCCAAAGGCGCCGGGAAGCTCTAAAACGGCCATGGAAAAACCAGGGGGCAATGGGAGAGAGAAGTCGCTATTCACTAGTCGGCATTCACTCAAGGGTAGCACTGTTGGGAGAACCCGGGGGGAGAACAAGCATTAGATGGTCTTTTAGGGTCTCGTATGCCGACTTAGTGCTTCATAATCTTAGTACGTCCTGGCTGATTCAAAATTGGTAGGCGGGCCAACGCATTAATCTAATCCGTGTATCAAAATGTTTTTGTGCATTTTCTCAGTCAATGCCCATTGTCGGTTGGTAGTCGATTATCCAGCGATAGAAGGCGGCACGCGGCAGTGGAGAAATTGGGGGAGAAATGTTTGTAAACAAACCGGGTCTCGGAGCTTCGTGAATGGCAAAAACTTGTTAGAGCTAGGGTTACAGGGTAGCTTCCGTCTGCACGCCACAAATACAACAGCATCATTGGATCGTAGATAATATAGTAATACATGTGTGGGCTCTTTTTGTTACTTAATTGTCTGCAATTTAAACACGGATATATAAAAGCCCTCGTGACTATATTGGTCTCCACTTAACAGGACGTCCTTGTGTCTTTAATACATATAACGAAACCGCAGTGTTACAACATGATGCTTAGGTTACACCGACCGAATAAATGTAGTTACATGTAGCTTTCAGTACGGAACTGGGAGAAAGCCAGAGATCATCAGCCACCTTGTTGGTAGAGTGCAATGCATTCGTATTGAATTAATCGCCCCCTGGTACTGAAAGTCAACAGGCAGCCGTTTGGATGGACTTTGAATTAGTAACTAGACGCAAAATGAAATTTACATAAACCACAGCAACGGTGCTAGTTAGTATTATTTCCATAGCACAGTTACACCTGACTGAGTAGTAAGGATAGTTCCAAGAGGGCCTGGTGGGGTGGGGTGGGCTGTTCAATGCCTATATACAGATACCCCGTACGCTTGATCAGCTGCTAGGCTGAGTGCATTACATGTGTAAGGTCTCTGGAGGTCGATTAGAACATGGATTCTGATGTTTAAAAAGGCCAGCTAAAAATGATACACGTTAATAGCGCAGATCCAGAATGCTGCACAAAAGCCCGATTTCTATAATTAATGACCAACGATACATGAATATGCACTTTAATATCGCCGAATCAAACGCCCAGGGTTATATCAAGCTTTAGTAAAGGCAGAACTGTACCCCCTCTGGGTTTCCCCAGGCCGACGCGACCGACTTTCTGGATACCACAGGATGCCAGGCGGAGTCTGGATCCGCTGGGTGAGGTCGGGATCGGATTCCAGGGAGCAGGTGCATCAGAGACGGAATGCCACCAACTGATCCATGGGCGTTACCGGCAGGATTCTGTGACGTCACAGTAAGGGCGGACCACGGCCGGCATCCCTGCTGGTGTTACCGCAGTGGGGATCTCCTTTCAATATTACTGGATCGGGGCGGTTGGATTAAATATATCTACATGCTGTATCCGGTCTTACACTAAACAGAGCGCCCAAACGAAACAGCTGATTCTCTTGGAACTTTTTATTTATTAACCCCCCGCCAAACTCCGCAAGGCGGGGCATTATTGCAATGATCATGTGTGTGCGCGTGTGTGTGTGTTTGCGCACATGGTCTGATTTGAGTCTCTGAACAAAATATCTGAAAAATTATTTAACTGACCGACTTCGTTCATGGAGGGAACATGGAGGGAACCTTCCCTCTGACCCAGGGACGAAGTGACTCGATTTTGAGAAAAAATCGCCTTGGAGTAAGGGTGGGTGGGGGTCCAGAGGTTGTTTTAGTCGAATGATAAGAGATAAGAGATTTTTTGCAAGTGGGTGTAACAGCTAAGCGGTGAGGGATAGACATGACATGTGGTTACTAATTATACATCAATAGAATATCATACATGGGGAATCCAATAGCGCCATTAGATTTAACCTTGCGTGGCGTTGAAATGTCGAATTCCAGCTTTACATGTTTATTTCATAAAGGAGCCCAGTGAGGCCCTATGTTATTATTAAACATCACCAGGGAACCATATAATATTATGGGGAGTCGAAACGCACCATCATATTTGACCTTGAGTGACCTGGAAATGTCAGTCAATGTCACCGAGATTTCAAAGCCCCTAATATAACTTAGCCTCTAATATATCTTGAAAAGGGGTCGAGTTGGGTCATATGTCACTATTAAACATTAATAGGAAACCATATATTGAGAATCCAGTTATGCTATCAAATTTGACCTTGAGTGACCTTGAAAGGTCAAATCCAAAGTCACTGAGACTTCGACGTCTTATACATTTATCTCCAAATGGAACAGAGTTTGGTCCTATGTTACTATTAAACATTAATAGGAAGCCAGATATGGGAGTACAATGGCGCCATCACATTTGACTTTGAATGACCTTGATGTTAAAGTCAAATCACCCTATTTCGCAGTCTTATATCTCCCAGGTGAGACGAGTTAGACCATATGTTACTATTAAAGTTCAACATTAATAAGAAACCATATATGGGGAGTCCACAGGCATGATCAGATTTGTGACTTTGATTGACATTGAAAGGTTATAGTCAAGGTCACTCAACTTTGCAGGCCTTATCTTGAAAAGGAGGCGACTTAAGCCACTTGTTTTGTTACGTTAACATTAATACGAAATCATACATGAGGAGTCTAGTGGTACCATCATTTTTGACATTGAGTAACCTTGAAAGCTTTAGTTGAGGTCATTCAGAATTTGAGTGGTAAGAGCTCTGTACATAGTCTGTAGGACGTCACATAAGGGAACTGTGGGCAGGCTGTGTTTTAAGTTGTCCCAGGCAGGGGACTTTCTTGTTCTGCTACTCGTGTACTGTCAAACAAGTTCGACGTATGGTCAATGATGCGTGTACTGACAAGCAGAAAATTTGATCATTCTGGATCATAAAGTAATATGCACTGCTAATGCTAACTACACGTACGTAGTACTGGTACTAATTTCCTTAGTACTACTGCATGATGCACCTCTATATTTCAGGGTCTCAGTCATTCACCAGTCCTGGTACTACTGACTTACTACAAGTGCAACACCACCAACCTTGTTTGTTCGGGTCGACCGTGTCTAGCTAACAGCTGTCAAGCATTTAAATTAGTACAGATATGACTGCACACGATGTCTCGAATATCACATTTTATACAGCTCACGTTGCTTGCCAATTATACAACGCGCATTTTTATTGAAGGTTGATGTTTGCTGATCAGGGTCTATACTATCTGCTACTGGGCTAGGACTGTACGTCTGTAGTGGGATAGGGTAGCCCAGGTCGGAACCAGCGACTATATAGACGTCGTTAGCCGGGCAGTACAAGCCAAGACTAGACTAACGGCGGTAGCACCATGGGATGTCGCCGGTGTTGGTGGCCACCAGCAGCATCCCATGCTGTGACACAGACTCTCTGTCACGCCTACCCAGCCACACTCCACTCGGTTACCATGGTTACCAGGCGACACATGACAAACGCTTTGTTGCCGCGCGCTTCCATGACAACTCATACACGAAGGCATGCTGTTCACTCAGTGTCACAAGACAAACGCACACAGCGCAGTGGTTACACAACATACAATAACAGTACATGTATGTAACAAGTCTACTACAGTCACTGTGCATGCATACCAAACTTGGCAATAGATTAACACATACGTGAGTGTACTACTACATACAGATATACTACATATAACACCCCAAGTAAATGCTTCGTGGTGACCAGCGCAATCGCCATCATAATTCTGCCCAATAGAATCAGGATGGCTTACTCCCCAAACCCTACATCACTTCATCTGCCTTCAGCCGCTTAATCCCATTGCCTCTTCCATCATCTTTGCGTGGAAGGGGCAAACAAAGCTCTCTGTATGATCAACTGACACAGATTCGAAAAACACACAGGGTGTTAAAATCGAACCGTGAAATGGCTTGTGATGACGATTTCTTTGTGGAATGAGACGAAGAGTGGTAAATTTTAACACCCTAGTAACAGACTGCTAGGTGGGGGTAAGTAGAATGTAGTAGGGTGTACGGGCCGAGCTTGGCTAGTCACTTACAGTGGCCGGCCTTGTAGTAGCACCAGGGCACACCGTTCGGAACCGAGGAGGTCCACCAGCAGCAGCCGACCTGCTGACACTGAGCTTCGCTGATCCCCTCCCCTCCACACTCGACTTTGTCAGACGTCTGGACGAGACATTCACCGCGAGGGATGCTGACATCTGTACACAGGGTGGGCGATAAACGGGGGGACGATACGATGGAGACATTGAGACACTGACACAAAACAAACAGCTACAGAACAATCCATGCACACATACCATATATATACCAGCGTATACTTATACAGTGAAACTTGGGAATTAGGGACACCAGAGGGACTGTCAAAAACTGTCCTGAATTCTAACGTGCTCTTTTTTTCTCAGGTTCATTTCTATGTAGTAAATAGACTTAGGGACTGAAGTAGGTGTCCTTAATAATTCCCAGGTTGTCCCTATTTCTCAGGTGGTCTTAATGACAGGTTTCACTGTAGTAACAATAGAACGTATATGGAGATCGACAAGGCTATAGAACTACCAGGGAAATCCATTTGTATCTAACTGCCGGAGTTTAGTATTTCGGGGACCTACTACAAGTCTTCTATGGAGGTCAGGTGTACTAGTCTACACTCTTGGATAGTAAAGGAAACGTAATATTACTTCTCTACAAAGCAGACTGAGCTACATGTGTATATAGAAAGTTACTGCGAACGGACAACTGCAATGCGTTTCACCCACACCGCAGCAAGCAAATGAGGTTCTTCCCGGGTGTATTCTACAGGAACTGATGACCTCTCCTGTGTGAGCCATAACATGGTATAGTAACAGAATTCTGGTTCAGAATGGTTGGTCCGGGCTCAGCTATCAAAACTAGACGCATTTCGACCAGAAGATTTTGACCAAAGAGGGAAATGGAAAAGCATCCAAAGGAACTACACTGAACGTGAGATGATATCGCACAATTAGATTCCCGAATCGCTCAAAAGGCGGGGAGTTTATTTGGGTCTTGACCATTGTATAGACATAATTTTACACTGTACACGTGGTTCCATCTGGATGACACAAATTAATGATGACACCTGTTTGTAAATGTTCTTTCAGTAAACTATAACTAACGAAATAATAAGAGCCTGAACCTTCGCAGTTAAAGCATCTAAGAGAAAGCCTAACTGTCTGTAGGTTTGCCACAGTGACTCTGGTGTTAATACTGGCTAAAAAGGAAACTACATGTATGTTAATAACACACATATACATTAGCAGGCATTCTTAGCTTACGTGATGCTTTGTAGAAGCACCAGGGTGCCCCTGTGACTGACCGCTGCCAGCAGCAGCCTTTCTCCACACACGATTCCTCAGTCGTTCCCGCTCCTGTTCCGTGACACTCACGGCGTTCGTCGTCACTCATTGCGCATGCGGGGTCAGCTGTTCCGGTACACATATGATGGAGGAGAATAAGACAAGGTACGTGCATGTGTGTGCAAGAAATAAAATAGATGTGCATAGACGTAAACAGTGCTGTACATAGTGCAGGGATGAACCAGGTATAGGATGCGAGACGAGTATACACACATGTATGTACAGTACTCCGCGGCATTGCTAGATGTTTATACGTCTACATATTCTAGCTCCCTCTAGTATTGAGTGGGGTCTGTGATATCGCCCCATTTCAATCTCAAGACTATGGCAGGATACTCTAAGTGATGCAATGCTTTTGACTAAATGGGGTGGTAGGTTGACTTTTAGATAATTTTCTAATTTGTATTGTGTTTTCATTTTTGCAT
>JAAUYG010246191.1_pt1 | contig 14293 bp, 18 predicted proteins | sample 7278091 | NCBI WGS metagenome assembly JAAUYG01 (sample SAMN14350201, study PRJNA611818) | marine sediment metagenome | isolation source: surface marine sediment (0.6m) | place: French Polynesia: Moorea | collected 2018-08
CATCATCATCATCATCATCATCATCATCATCATCATTATTATTATTATTATTATTATTATTATTATTATTATTATTATTATTATTATTATTATTATTATTATTATTTTGCAGCTGAAGCTCATCATGATACAACACTAACATTTAATTTGACATTGTGGTTAATCGGAAAATCAAATTTCGTCTAATGATATGTTGAACATGGTTCGTAATGGAACGAAACGGACTGAAATTTGGGAGTCTGGAACATAAGTGCAACATATAAGGGATATTTTGACTTTGTATTCAAAGTCCTTTGAAGGTCATTCGGTGCTCCGGAATTCAAGATTTTCAAAACACTACTGCTTCGAGTCATTAATTTTTGCAACCAATCAAACCTCTTACAGATTCCGTCCCGGTGGTGTTTCCCAGAAATATTGGTGAGGAGTAATTTTGAAATTTTGAATTTTAAAAAGTAATGGAATATTTTATTTGCACATTGTACTCCATGGAAAATCGATAAAGGTGATTATCTGGAAAATGGTTAACTGTAGAGCGAAACGAGATGAAATTTGGCCTCACTGCCCATAGTGATTCTCCATGTACCACTGTTAAGCCGCATTCTTTACTTTCACGGTTCATGGCCAATGTCGGAAACGCAGGGTCGCAGAGCCAAAGGAATAAAAAATTGGAGCATTTTTTGTGGGACTTCTCCAGCTACCACATATAAGCCGTTTTATCCAGATTTAACTTGCAAGATCATCTCCAGTCAAGCCCAGGCTTACGTTATGCGTGGGCACAAATATCTGAGAGACAACTGGCTGTATAGCGAAACAGATGAAATTTTGAGGTCATACCGCAGTAATGCTTCTGCATGTGCCACTTTTAGGCATCTTCATTACCTTGACCTTTTTCTTATGTAATCTGGGAATAAAGAGAGGCATATATAATGTTTGCCATAGTCATCCCGGAAAGGAATGGCCATAAAGCAAAAGCAGACGAAATTTAATTGAATTCACCTTCATTGCTTCTCTGTGTACCCTGCAGGCCATTATCACGATTTTGACATTTTGGGGTCATCTCAGGTCAAGGTCAACAATGCGTCGTATATGAGATGGCAATTTGAGAAACGACTTGTCGTATAATAATTCAGACGTGTATTTGGCCTTGAATTCTTAAGGTCACCACAGGTCAAGACCAATGCCTTATGTGTCGGAATGCTTATTTCGGAAACCTCTGCCCCACACAGCGAAAAGGATGAAAATATGGAGCTCACTCTTCATTTGCTAATTTTTAATTAGCAAATGATTTAATGGAACGTAAGGGACACTTATAGTACTTACTGGAGAACTTACAGGTAAAGTTCACTTTATACACTAACACTTTTAAACAACAACTCGATGAACCATTTGTTTAATATTTCAATGTTGAAACCTGCGCTATTATCAAGCACAGCATTATGGTCTATGGACCCATTGCTTAACCTTTCTTTATTCCATGTGCAGTGTTGCTACTCGTGTCGAGACATGACCCAAAAGTAACATCTTGTGTGTGAGTATTGAATGTTGCCCATCTACTAAATTAATATGATAGTGAGAAATCGCACCGAAAAACTTCTGTGATAAAACACAAATATATAAGAACTTTAGGTCTATAAGCAACTTTGCAGCAGCAGACATATCTCCCATCCCCTCGATATGGGGCGAATTTACTAGGGATACCAAATCTCCATCAGAAATGTCCCACCTAATTTATGAGCCAATATTAATGTTACTGCATTACAGAAGCACAGTCTAGTTTATTATTTATGTTCAAGCTAAAAACAAAAAGGAGAGACTATCAACCCGGTTGGTAGTTTCCCTTATTATCGTTCGCTTCAGATCATTAATTTGCTATTGGGAGCAAACAAACGTATGCTACTGAAAGCTGTCTGATTGTTATTTATATCATGTTGGTTTGGGTTTTTTAGGTCATCTGTTGTAGAAAATGTTCATCACCCGTGTCATATCACTGATCTAATAGGCAACTAATGTCAGCAAACAAGAGTAAGTATTCTTATACAACATAAAATTATCGGATTTGCTCTGGCGTTTTGTGTTGTACTTGACAGACCTCAAACGTTAAAATCGATGTCCTTTTCAATTAGGAAAAAAAGATCACTAAATTCAAGGCTATTTTAGGATCGACCATCAAAGAATACTAGACCCAAACCAACATCGGAGTACCGCCTTTCTAATGTCTAAATTGAAAAAAAAGGGATGTGTGGTATTTATGGAAGAGATTTCATGTTATGCTGGGCACCATTAGTATACAGAACTCTGAGCCTGGGATAAGGAACTTTATCAGGCATTGCAAAATATAAACTGCAGCAGTGGGAAAAATAAAGGAAATAAAAGGCTGATTTATAGAGTCCGTGGACTGGGTATTGGTAGACGGGGGATCTACCTGCCAGTTGGCGCGGTTTCCCCAACTTCCCCGAACTAGATCAGGGCCACTAACACGCACGGTGGAATGAAAAACTTCCGTGACAAAGCTTTTTAATTAAGGTTCCGTGGAATTGGGAGGTCACAGGTAGTGCTCCGTATACAGGCAGATGGAGAAGCTGCCGGTGATAAGAAGCGGAAAGAGAGAGAGGGGAAGTTTTCAGAAGTAAAGACAGAAGTCGTCTGCTCGTCTGCAACTTCCGTCTCCCACCAAACGCCCGGTCCTTCCTTCTCCTGGGAAGCGTCGTGCAGGTACCACTGTCGCCTTTGACTACCTTGGGGGTACCCGCTCTGCCTCATTGCTCGTTTCCCTACCTGACTTGCCAACAAGTGGTCACGGGCGAGTGGCTCCCCCCGGCGGGGAGGCGTCTCCCCCTTCCGCGTCCCTCCCAGACCGGGGTCCATAAGTATTACCTGGAAACGAGGCTGGCCCGGGCGTCTAGCCGACTTCAAAGACAGCCGCCCGGCCCCCGTGACAGCAGCAGCCTGCTGTCATCAGGTATTGACCGCTCACAGGCTCCCCAGTCCAGCAGAAGGCAGACGTACATTTGCCAATCAACTGATCTGGGGACTAATTGATTAAGAACGACGAAGTAAGATCTGTGCCGCTAATTCGGTGGGCACCAGCACTGTGGCTGCCTTGGCGCTCCCCCACGCTCCATTTTAGCTGCGCGTGCCAACTCCGAGACAGCAGACTGCCGCTGGCGCGTGAGTTGTTCAGTTACTAAGCAGAAGACTTTGGGACTTTTGGCAAAAACACACACAGGGGGGAGAGAAAAATGAAGTCACGAATGCCACCTCCTTATGGGGTCGGGGTCGGGGGCCCACCTCCAGACAACTTCGGCGACTCATTCCATTTCGACCAGGGCAACAACGATAACCGCTTCGCTGCTGACCAGGATCGCCTCATGGCCAACATGGCCAGGAACATGTCATCATACGGCCTCTACCATCACCCTCAGGTAAGTGAGAAGCCAAATCTCGGTTCTTGTTTAAACTTTCATTTTAATGCTGGTGCGTGAATTTGCGGACGCACGCCATAACGAGAGCTTCCGGATAGAGTCCGTCTCTTTTCCATCCTTTATGCATGAGGCCGAACTGAGGGCCAGGGTGTTAGAAGAACACCATTCCGGGCCAACATTACACGGCATGGGATAAATATTTCACTGACTTTGTCTTGGCGGGTTCTCTGCTTACCGATCAGGCCCCACTTGCTGGCCTCGCGGGCCCCAAATGCCGACTATTACTTATGCATCACAGTTACACACGGGCCAGAGTGCCTAATTGTGCCCTCTGTAAATATGAAATTGATAGGCATTAATTTTTCACTCTGTCTACACAGATTGGATGAATTTAGCCAAGGAGAAAGGGCGACTATGGGCCATAGAATTTCCTGAGTGGCAGATACAATGGGCTGGCGTTAAACGGGCGCTGTTAACGAGGTTTATTTAGCGCTGAAGACATCACCGTGCAGTGCTTCTAATTAATGCATAGTAGTTTGGCGAAGGTCCACTGACAGTACTCACGCTTATGATAGACGAAAAAAAAAATCAACTGGCTTTCCTTCAGTGCTGTAACAAGGTTAAATGCCTGGGTTTTAGATATAAATAATGCAGGAAAAACATGCATACCTAAACAATAGTTTCTTCAAATGTACGGAAATGGACACGTAAAACGCCCCAAATATAGGGGTTGTCTTGTTAGACAAATGTACCTTTGTATATTTCTGTATAGCCGAATAAATCTTATATAAACGAAAACATATCACTTCTTATGTTCTTATGGGATAACGGACACATTGTAATTTTATATCGTAAAAAATGTACTTTTTTCGGCGGCTTCTGCAGAACGGCAAAATAAAATCTAATCACGTAGCAAGGCGCTAAAAAGGAGGAAAAATCTGATTCCGGCATTCGATATTAATGCGAAAACACACGAGCGCTTTTTGTGTGAAGACACTGAAGCCTCACCCGTCCTTATAGCACTGGAATTAACTTTGTCCAGGGACATCTGCTTTGCCTCACCGGCCGTCGGACGGTGTGGAAACATCTGACGGAAGAGGGACATCCATCACGTGACATTGTTGGATCCTAAGCCACGGGAAGCGGCGGCAAATTGCTCGCCGCGTCGTATCGGGGGGCTGTTGACACCCCGACCGTGCCCGGCTGTCGGGTGCGGACCGGATGCGACCTTCGGAGGCTCGCGCTGGAAGCGGGACACAAATCATGGCTGTCGAGCTTCTCCCTGACAATGCGACGTCCCGAGGTGACGCGGCAGGCACTGTGGGCTTTTAGGACTCGGTGACTTTTCCTGGCCACTAACGGCTGCAACGCGTCCAGCATGGGATCCTAGACAGTTCGATAATAAGCAATTTCTAGTTTGTTAGTGCGATGCTTATTATAAAGTGAGGGAGTAGTTAGGACGAGAGAGGCAGCTGAATGCAAATGGTCATCCCGAAGCCCCGTCTCCCGGCCCTTAGGGACCAGAGCCGGAGCCTCCGCCTCAAAACTAAAGCCATATTTTGCCATTGTTATTCCAAATTTATCCCCAATATTTTCATTACAGCGAGAGTCCAGATGGAAATTTCGCCGTGTGCCCCAGGTTCCGCGCCAAGGGGACGTTTTTCAGAAATGGAAGGCGGCGGATCCGGTCGCCTGTGGCCGCGGGGAGGGTCCCTTTGGGGAGGACCAACTCCACTGAAGGCATTTGCCTGATGACGGGGCGAGGCGACTTGATTTGACGCGGCATTTGTGCTGCTGTTTTGACGGAAAACACTGTTTGCTGGCCGCGAATTTTGAGTCGGGCTTTGTAGCGTTCGGCGCTGCATGTCCAGTGTTATTTTAATTTAAATTGAAAAACAATCGCTTATTTTTCAAAAAGCCGCTCTATGCGCCTCTTCATAAAGAGAGCCTGTTGGCTATAGAGGAGGATATAGAGCAGCTATAGAGCAGCTTCCCCTGGCCCTGATGTGACTTGATGTTGACATTCTGCATGCAATATTAAAATCGTGTGAAATATATCCATGTGAAATATTAAAGGGCTGGGGACGATGTCTGTCTCTGCAATTAGATTTCACGCCAATTATTAGGACGCTAATCTATATATTACATGCCTGTCACACTTTATAAATAAATGCTAGTCATAAAACTATTAGTACTCATTAAAAATAGTTCCTTGGCAAATCAACATGTAATCTAAGCCATATAAGGGAGCTTAAGCAGACACTATAAAGTGCTAAATGCCAAGGGAGGTATATATCCTTAAATTGGTAATGTTCATCCTGTTTACTCTCGACCACTTGCTTGTTGTGATGTGGCTTCTATAAGAGAAAGTTAACTATTCCTGGAAAATGTTTTCGCCTAGATTGGGCGACTCGTTGCTGGCTATACAGGGTTGAGACCTCACGCCCGTTGCTGGCTATACAGGGTTGAGACCTCACGCTTTCGCAATGAATAATGCCATCTCGTTTAGTTCGGCCATCGTTCTAATGTATGTGGCCAGGGCGAAATAAGGCAGGTCGTAACTGCTCTTAGCAACGCTTGTCTAGCTGAGTGAGGATTTGAATGTTGTACCGAACTGAAAAGCGGACGGCTGAAACTGCCATTTTCCGGATGTCAGCGCGGCCATCCGTTCCTGGGGGACTCTACTTTCGGGCAATCTCACCTCCATTAATATCGGACGTCACTTTGGGCTATTCCCCGGAGGCGGTCTCGGGGACAGATCTATGGTATCTAGAACGTGGACAATAACAGCCGGCAGAAATGGACGGAGTATTTTCCGCCCGGCCCCAAAGGCCCGTTCGGGGAGAGCCGGAGAGGGTGGCAACCTGTGGCCGTCGCCTGTTATGACGCCGCCCGCCAAATCCAGTGTAATGCCTGGGGAGAGAGTCTAGGGCTGAGAATGGGGTGGACATCGAGCGGGAAAGTGCTAATTCGGACTCCGGGGGTAGGCTTGATGAAGACAGAAGAGGAGAACATAAAGCTAATGTCCTTCTATCTTAACACAAGTTGGGAGTGCCCTGGGACAGGAGTGACCCATAGGTTGACACACTGTAGGAGTGCATGCTTTGCCTCTCACGGCCCCAACATTCACACTCGGTCTATTCTGATAGGCGTTCCAGAAATACCAGTTCTTATAGTAGGAAGTTTTACCGTAGCTGTGACTGGATATTGGAGCTCGTCCCATGGATGGTGACGTCAGGCCTTCAGCTCCCCCCCCCCCCACCCCCGACAATGACTGACACCAAGAAACAACATCTATATATACCAGTTCTTATCATGTACCAAAATCCAGTGCAAGAAGCCCATTCTGGTTGACTGAAAGCCCGTTACATTAGTAAGTTTACATCGTGCCCGCCCCAATTCATTGTCTCACTCTGTACTAGACCTGCATTGGATACCGGTATATAGTTTTGACATTGTACCATGGCCACAAGAGCCTTCCTATAAGCAATGCCTAACAATGGCAATGCATGGGACATCCTTTCCGGGGAGGAAAAGGGTATTCTTGGAAAACCCATTGTTACTCAGTGCACCGTTTAAGAGTCGCACACGTATAGGTTTACTTCATCGCACTTAGTTACAGACGTTTCGTCAAGAATAGACCCCAATTTGCCATTTTTCTAGGGCTTGTTTTGCATTATTATCACCTCACGTATTGGAGTCACACGCGAATAACAAAGCTTTTGGAGAGCATTTGCTACCATATGCTGGATAAATAATCAACTAAAATATGCCATAACACCTAACAGCGTAATTGATTAGGCCTCGTTATGTCAAAATCTTTGTGAAAAAAAAAAACGAATAATTGCTTCCCATCCCGGACATCTGCTTGGTGTATTTAGATCCCTGGTTGAGAGTATTTTTTTGCGAAGCTGCTAATGAGTATGTGCTTGCATCGTCTGCATGCCTCACGCTGCCTTGAGCCTTCTCATGGGTACTGGGGACGTTTCAACGGTTCCACTTCGCTGCTCACCGATGGTTCGGCGTCTGCGGTGGGCTCGTTTGTGTGAAGTTTTATGGTGGTTTTTAAACAAATAACCATAACCCGCAAAACGGCACAACTAAGCAAATTGGAAGATTACAAGCCATTGGCACCCGTTGAAAAATCTGTCGGTCCTTTTGGGCGGAGGCTTGTGGGATCAAAGGCCCCCTGGAGGCTGGTGGTGCTGACGGGAACATGTCCGTGTTACCGCGTGAGAAAGTCGCTGAAACGGAACCGTAGCCTTAAAATGACGGTGTGCTGTAATACGGGGATTAGATTCCCGCCATCGTCCTATTCGCCCATTACACATCTGATTATTAAATCATCTGTGGGAAATCAACGTCCAAGTTAGCTTTACAATTATAGCGAAACATGCATTATTCAGATGGTCAAACACAGAGATGATTGTGTTTATGAGTGGTTTTATAGCGGCAACTTAGTTTAAATAATGGCTTTAATATCCATGTTATTCTCGTGTTGATAACTTAACGGCTGGTATTAAAAATCGCTGATAGATGTCTAGTAACTGTTCTTTCTTACATCGAATTGTGAAAAAACGGGAAGAAGTGAATACGGGGACCCTTATAGGAAGCATTTCCACTTTTCGGGTCCAGATAGTTTCGATTCAGAACACGCAGGTCGCCCCCATGTATCTGCTGAGAAAAGCCTGGAGATTTAGATGAGTTCTTCATGGCAAAGCGTACACAAAGAGGTTCCACGACTCTGGAAATTCTCAGTTGAGAATCTCTATTTTCGGCTAGTAGGGGATAATAGTTGCTCTTTCTGGGACAGTATTCCGGGAAAAGGGTATAGCCGTTGTGACTAACTCCAAAACCTTGCCCCATGGCAGATACTACATGGGGGATATTACTGTAAAAGAACGATGCGAGCCCCTCACACCGTCCCGGACTGGCCTCGGGGGCTCGGTGCCAAAGATGACGTGAGAATTCAACTTAATTTGCTGCTAATCGTCATCTGTCGTGCGGCCCACCTTCAAATTGAGACCAGTTGCCCGGGCGGAATGGATTAATTGAATTTGCTCGGTCCCGGGCCGGCGAGGAATGCGTGTGATTGAGCTCGAATTATGGCCAAGTCTCACCGGAAGCAGTCTAGAAGATGTCCTGGTGCACCATGTATCACCGGATGTTGGTTCCCCTTGGCGAGGTGTGGAATGGCCTGGTGGCACATTACTCCGAGGACGGGGCAATCGCGGCGTGCTCTGATGAAGCGGACGCCGTCCCTGTGCTGGCATGTCTCTGGGGCTGGCCCCGGGGCCGGGGGAATTAGAACAGATCAGACTTTAATCTCCAACCTCAGTAGCCTGAAGCTGCACCAACTGGAACTTGGAGGACATTTTGCACACCATCTCATAAAGCAACGCCTTGAACACAAGATTTCGGAACCCCGCCCGATCCCCAAGGAGATTCGGTGGAGTCATATGTCAAAAGAATGGACACGTCTGATGTGGTGGCCAGAGGGACTCAATGGGACGGGGATAGTATGGCAAAGACCTGCCTATTGTCCTGTAGTTTTAAGATAAAAGTGTGGTTTTTCATCCTCTTGTGCCACTGTCATCACATTTCACGTCATTACGTAAATAAATCAGTGCCCACAGGGGCACTTACAGATGACTGCACATGTTCCTTTTTGCCGACACCCTGTATCATGCAGCTCTGTCTGATTTAGACAAAAAAATCCCAAATTTAGTATATAGAAAAACATCTGTCGGAAAACTTATTCAGTATGTCTTTTTCGACGTCATAATATCTGTATGGAGAAATATGGAGACTCAGAGTCATAGGGGGGCTAGGACTTCCCGTACCATATGCTTTCAGCCTATATATTTCCCTTAAACTCTGTTATGTGTAGGCATGGCTTTGGGACTCCGCTGGTGCTGTTAAAGATCAAATCGTCTCACATTTTACACACTTTGTTCCAGGTCCTATGTAGTCTCTATATTCCTTTTGTCATGATGCTAAGCTGCAGAGTAGAGTAGAGGTCACAGGGTTCCAGTAGCATGTAACCATCAGGCTGCTCGTTCACAGTGACCGCTGTAGTGACCCTGCTTCCAATGATTTTTACAAAGAGTGTGAGTGTGGTTGGGTGCATGGGGGGTGGCGGGAGGGAGGGGGCTGAGGGGGGACATCAAGTGCTTCGGGTGTCGCTCCTCATCAGCGTAATGGCGCGTGCAGAGCTGAATTGTCGTCTGCTGGTCAACAACCCAGAGGTCGGGTTAAAAGGGCAAAACACCTGTTCTGTGGGCTGATTAGAGTGCTCTTCCTCAAGTGGCCAAAACAACGACATCAGTGTCAAGGGCTCAATGGGATGGCATATCCTTACCGTAAAGACAGTGGCACGAGCTTGCCATGGGGATAAAATGATTTAATTTTTATCCATGTCTATTCTGACTGTGCTAACTAGATAGCATATCGCAGATGCAGGCTGTAGCGCACGACCAATGTTAAATGTGTCCATTGCAATTTATTATTTATTTATTGTAATACATTTAGACTGGGTAGGCCAATTACAATTTAACATGTATTGTAAGCCATTCATTTATTATGTCATGAACAGTGTAAACATCAATTAGCGCTCTCTAATACTTTTACAACATAAAGCAGATTATCAGCAGTGGTCTGCAAGTGTAGTTCAGTCAGTCAAGCTCGCCAATGCGAGAGCATTCCATTCGAACAAAAACGCGGTAGCTTAAGAGCCTGTAGCGTTTGGGGGATAGTACGAAATCACGTATACTTAACCTGATATAAGAACAACATTTCAGCCATTCATTTATTGTCTCATGTCTGCTTTTAAGCACGTATAAAGAAATAAAAAAATTCTAATACAAAGGCGACAATGACTCCCACGGTGTAGGATTTCTGTGACACTTCTCCCAGCATCGTCGCGCTGATTACACGGCGAGTCATCCCGCAGACATCAACACGTGTTCTGCGAGTCCCTCTTGTCTTGGTCTCTTTGAAGTCTCCCGTAAAACGACGACCGGACCGCGGTGACACGGTCGGCTGCACAGCCGACTGGTTCAATTTGACTTTTGAAGCCCAGTAATGAGCGGAACGAACCGATCTCCGACATGAATGTTTGATGGCGGGGGGACAAAAGTTTGCCATTATTGCCCAGGGGAAAGGTAGGAGGGAGTCCATGAAGAATTCAGGAGAAGCGCGACAGGGATGCGTCTTCTGGATCGATCGGTAGGACTTGACTTGCCTCGAATTGTCACTCCGGGAAGTCGTCGTCTTTTATGTCGCCCTCATCGAAAATTCTGGCCGAGCAGGAGTCGGTGGAGTCCCGGCCGCCCGTCCCTCCTTGCTCAACCCCCACAAGTCCATTGTTCGGGCGGCTGTATTCCGGCCACTGTGCGCGGCGTGGCAGGACGTTTTATTATCTCGATTTCTGTTGTCTTTCCTGGAGAAGTATGGGTCATCATCCCCGGCACACACAACACCCGCGCTCTCTGGCGTTCCGTCAGCCGTGTCGTCTGCTTCCAGTGCGTCTTTTATGCCTGGCCATACATATTTAACATGTCGGCAGCCAAGCCGTGAAATGGATGTGGCACTTGATGCCGCAGTTCTTCAGGTACGCGCTATACATGCACGGAAGGGGGCTCTCTTCAAGAATGGTCTTTAATTTTTTAAGCCTCGGTTGATTTCTGGCAATAGGAGAACCCTCAGTCTTTTGATACCTGTCAGGGCAAAAGACTTTCTAGTGTTCTTTCTTGCTATGTCTGTGGTCTTTCAGGTGTGGAAGATAAATCTATCGCATGCATGAGCAGGCACTTGTTTGCTTTTCCTTAATTGCCTTATTTTGACGGTTGCTTAATTTATTAAATACCCCCCCCCCCCCTTTGCGTAATTGGATGTATCAAACTCAATGTTGTTAAATTCCATATTTTGGTTTGATGATATCTTAAGCAGCAGGCCAGTTTTCTGATACACTTAACGTGTGTAAAAAACACATGATGTATACAGCAGAAACTCTATATATCTGTAATTTGAATTTTACTTTTGCATACATGTACATGTAGCGTAAGACCTTCGCCCCAGAAAGACGAAACCGTATCAATCACATTCGGTTCACCCAAGTGTAGCCTAAATTGAAAGCAGATCAATTTTTAATATGCCACCTTGTCATAAATACTGTGCAAGAGTTTGAAGAATAAATATCTGGGGACCAGAACGTTGGACCACGTTGCCTACAGAGGAGATTTCCCATTAACCCCGATGGCCATCGCATGGTGTCGCCACTGTCTGGTGGCATCGACGGCTGTCGCCCTTTGGCCAAAAGAGCACATCTCTCCCCACTAGGTGGCAGCATCGTCCTTGTGCTGATGCCTCTACACTTGCTGCTGCAGAAGTCTCGGCTCAATACACTATGCACCGTGTGTACGTGGTTACCAGAATTAAACGCCGAAGTTTCCTGGAGTAACTTTAGATGCGTTTGAATGACGCGTGACACGGTAAAAGAGCTTTAATTTACCTGCTCTAACATTGTTATTCTGTTACAAGGCCAGACTGATCCAGTGGTGGAAGTCCAAGTGTGTCGTGAGTTGATATTGATAGAATGATATTAGTCAAACAATGACACCGATTGGCACTTCTTTTTCTTTCTTAATATTGTTTGAGAAGACGTTAAAGCCTTCCCTGGGTAGCTCACTCGTTTGCGCGGCCTCTGTCAGTTTAAACTTCAAATGAGAAGAACAACTGAGGTGAAGTTTAAACTTCAAATGAGAAGAACAACTCAGATGAAGTTGACTACCCTCCCACATGCACATGCGTAAAGATTAACATTATGGGTCCCAGAGAGCGACAAAAAATGTGCACGACATAACAAATGCCTCAGCGTTTCCCAGTGGTCCCTGTTTTGTCAAGTCCCCTCCCTTGGCCCCTTGATCCAGCTTGAGATCACCCGTAACTCTCCTTCGCATCTAACTTGATTAAGACAACTCTCCGAAGGACCATTTCATCCTCGTAACATTCAGTTGCCGATGCTTGTCAGGACTCTAGGTCATTGTACCCCCCGCCTCCTCCTCCGCCCCCTACCCGGGACACTGTGCTTACCACAATGGGTATCAATAGTCGCTCTCCGCTGGCAGAGTGGACACTCCATCCTGGTCAAAGGCTGCTGTCTCCCCCACGCCCATTACACAGAGATGGAGAACAGATTAGACAAGCTGTTATTATCAACTATTAGCGCCCGCAATCGGCTCTTGAGGAGATGAGAACAGCCGTTCCCGTCCCCTCCTCCCTCTTCTCGGCTCTCTCGCCGACTCCACCCGCCTCTACAGAGCACGATGCTTTCCCTAATAAATGGATGCGACGGAGTGGTGTTCTTTAATTTAGAGAGGGATTAAAGATGATTGAATATTTGTGCAGTATTTGGGGTCCCGGCCCAAATTCCCTGCCGCTTTCTCGCCAACTGGCACAAACCAGGATTGATGGTGTGTGGAGGAAATAACGGCAGTGGGACCGCAGGAGGAGGGAAAGAGAGAGGGAGAGAGAGAGAGAGAGAGAGAGCAGGGGAATTATGGTGAGACATCAGAGCCAGGAAGGCGACGATTTTTCTCGCCTTTCCCTTTATGGTCGATAGCACCTCGAGGCCGAAATTCAATCCCGTCGGTTGATTTTTATATACTCAGAATGCACCAGATAGAATAAAGCGTTTTCAGAAGGGAAACGAAAATTTACAACGCAGTGGCTGCCAGGAGGCTTACACAAATAAATCTTTGAGTTTGAATTGGAGACGTATTTTTTTTTACAGAGTAATGCTGATATATCTTAACTCGCTGGATTGTCTTACATATATATTTTAATTCCCTTGTCACTTCGTTTGGACATGTATGAACTCGATATGGTGGAATGGCTATTGATTGCTTCGTCTGTACTGACTGTATACCATAAAAGGGGACGTTTAGCTGACCAAGAGAACTGTCAAGTGGGGATCCTAGATGGGGCGGTGTTTGTGTGAAGCAGTGGCTGCTGGCTCTGGGCCTCTGCTCTTACACCTCTCCCGACTGCCGGCAAAGGGAGCAGCTGGGACCCCGGCTCCCACGCCGCCATCCCGGTGGGGATAAAGAGGGAGAGAGGCCCCCCTCCCAGCCCTCCCTCCGCCGTGGAATGAGCAACAGATCATCCGGCCCGCGGGGAGGCGGGGCGGGAGGGAAAAGCTTTTTAGGGAAGAGTGCTGGCCGATTGCCGGTAAGTGCCAGGCAAATCAAGCCGGACTTAGCTACATCATTACCAAGCACCAGGGTGACTTTGATGTGCATTAAGGCTCCATTTTCCGGCACTGGCCTGTCCAGGCAAGCCGAGCTGTTTCCGGTGTTACCCCCGCTGTTTGTATTCCTCCGCCGCGTTCAGCCGAGTCCCCGGTTTGATTTATGGTGTGCAGGTCGTACCAGCGACATTGCCCATGCGACAAAAGCCCAGGGTATACGGGTAAAGCCTGCCATTGCTGACAGCACACACAGCAGTGGCACCGACACTGTTAGAAGACAATACAGGCAGGGGGATTATCCACTGGGAACCGGTGGTCTTGTAAAAAGCAGGATATCTGTCACCTGGCATTAACGACCTCGGTCGCCAGTCCTCGCTTAACTCTCACCGTTCGTATTCAGCTACAGCTTCAGAATTCACCATGGTGCCAGAATTCAGATATTAAAGTCTAATTCTACCAGGTCACATTGTATCACACTGCATTCCCCCATCGTTCAAACCGCCTCTGTGTAACCTGATGTCCTTGCCTTAGCGTCTCTCAACTTTATTTCGCGCGGTTTTAGCGATCTGTGGCTCCCGACACGGGGGGGGGGGGGGGGGGGGGGGGGGGGGGGGGGGGGGGG
>JAAUYG010177137.1_pt1 | contig 14288 bp, 14 predicted proteins | sample 7278091 | NCBI WGS metagenome assembly JAAUYG01 (sample SAMN14350201, study PRJNA611818) | marine sediment metagenome | isolation source: surface marine sediment (0.6m) | place: French Polynesia: Moorea | collected 2018-08
CTTTTGAACTGGTTTTGAACCCCTTGACTTTGAACCCCTTGGCTTTGGTTTTCAAGCGATGAACTGATGAGGATGAATGCAGGCCTCATGTTTTTAGGCCGCGTGGCTGAAAGCGTGGTGGCCGAATCAGTCACCATGCTGTCGTCATTGTCATTGTTGTCGCTGTCGTCAGATCTCTGCCCCAAACTTACTTATGGTCGCGCGACCTGGACGCTGATGCAGCGCCCCTTGTTCATTCATTCGCTAAATTTTGCATTTTCACAAATGGACTTCACACACGTGTGTCTGCAGGTTTTGAGATTGAATGACCCCCAAAAACGACAGGTCTCAAACAGAAAGGAGCAGCTTAAAGCAGTCTACATACCTGGAAAGCTATCATTCACATCACCACCAGTTTCCAATTCGGAATGGAAGAATGCAAGTTGTTAAGATGGTGCTTTCTGGACTGCATCGAATAGTTCTTCATTTGCTACGAGTGCAGTTTTACAAACGCATAACATCTGCTTCACAAGTCAGTACTTTCTTCTTGTTGCTTCTTTTCTTTGCGTAAATCTGTAAGCAGGTCAGATCCTATAGGTTCGTCAAACTGAGTCAGATTACTCCCTTTCCCTTGATATTTAATGCTGATTGTTTGAACTTTGACCTCTTCAACAGATTGGCTGACTTCCTTGCTTTTAACCTGGCTCTGTTGAACCTTCACAATGTTTCCAGAAACGAGACGTTCACTTGTTTAATTCACACTGTTCTGACTGTTAATGCTTGTAGAATCTTTCAAAAGATGCGCGTGCGTAAGTAGGTCATTGCAATTCCTGTTTCCACGTGCAGTCCAACCTGAGTCCCAGGCTTGTTCTGTTTCCTCCAGCAATTCTCTGCAGTTTCCTGTCCAAGACCTGTGTGCAGGGTTCTGCAACAAAACAATGACTCCAAAGTTCGTGCTGGTTTTCCTCTGTCTGTGTGAGTTCTTTCGTTGTTGTGAAATGGATCTATGAGATCGGGAAAGAGTTGCGAATGAGAGCACAAAGCAGAGCAGCCAGGAGATGAAGCTGTACAAAAACAGCTTGACTCTACTTTGTCTCTTGCCCTTCTTGATGATAGGAGGGAAGAAGGGGGTTCAAGTGATAGTTCAACTCATCAATCTTGGTCAGGTCAGATTGGGAGCGAAGAAACAAGCGCAGCTGCAGAGACAACCAAAGACGAGGTGACTTCAACTGACAAAATGCAAAGTAGGTCACGGTGGTTTAGCATGGCAGGAAACATCTGCAACCCAACAATGGGTCTTTTGATGTGAAACGAGATGAAAGCTTTGTTAGCAGAGTTTCAGCATTTGCACAGTGTTCGTGGATTTATTTCTGACGGTGATAGAGCATATTAACCTGGAATCTGGTCGGCAGTGCAGCCGCTTCCCCGAGGTTCCTGACAGGCGTGCCAGGTGCGCGCGGTCAGACCCATAAACAGCAGATCCACTCATCTGTTTCCTTCTCATTGCCTCTTTTTCCTGGTATTTCTTTGGATTCGGTCATTACGTGCTCAGAATGTGTCGGATGTGTGGACGTTATTGCGCTGCTCTTTGCTGAAGATGACCTGATTTGTAGATGTCTTCCGGTTTCCTGCTGCTGGTACCCGCGTCTTGTAAACACCTCCTTCACATGTGGACTCTCTCACCTTCAATGGATAAGCACCCTCACAGCACACACACACTTGAAAATCTGGACATGTATGTACTTTCCGGGACACACACGCGCACGCTCTGTCTCTTGTTCTTTCTTTCTTTCTTTCTTCCACGGGTGTCATTCTGATGCACTTCCCACTGACGGGATTTTCTGAACGCTTTCAAGAGATAAAGTTGGGGCACGAAACCTTCGTTTCCTTTTGGGGTTTCCAGAATTGAAGGGGGTTTTGCGTCTGTGTGTGCTCACCGTATAGCCCTGCGTAACAGCCTGTGCGGTGGAAGCCAAGATAATCAGCTGCTTTGGTTTACACAGTTACAGAGAAGCGCACCCGGCTGCAGATAGACTTCCCGCACTGTTCATCTGTCAGTCGGGTTAGACAAGCGTGGAGTGTGCACTCAAGAGGTTCTGTCTTACAAAGGCTGCACTGACATTTCCAGAGAAGTTAATTCTCATCACTGAAAGCGGAACGAATGTGAAAACCAGGATCTGTTTCCCAGAAGTGGATGCAGACTGTGTGGCGATGTTTTCATCCCCTGGACCAATTGCCTTCAGGTCCAGTTACGCGTGATGCCCTTAGAGCCCACACACAAACAGAACAATGAATATGTCTATTTGTACTTTGTCATTCTGGGTGAAATTTTCCATCCAGGTCCAGTGTCCAATTGCAGAGAAGAGGACAAGAGATTTGGAAAAAGTGAAACCCTCTGGCTGTCGGATGAACTGCACAAGGCAGGCTTTCCTGGTATCATCTTTCTCGTTGCCCTGTGAAGCTGTACCACAGTAGAGTTTATCGCCATATCGTTCACACGGCGGCCTGTGTGCCTCACTTCTCACCTGTGTTGTTTCCTTTTCTCGTGATGATTGCTCTGGGGTAGCAGCAGCCATAAATTGAAATAGAAACCTACAGGCAGTGGGCCTTTTCAGTTCAGTTCTTTGTGATCCATCCTTGGTTCGTTTGTTTCTTCGGCTCAGAAGGTTTTACCTCCACTCATGTTCTTGGCCACGAAGTGAGTTATTTGCTCTTGTGATAATAACAACTGACTCGGTTTTGTCAAAGTGATTTGCTCGAACCAGACAGTTCAAGGTAACAGCTTGAACATGTACCAACTAGGGATTGTAAGTTTGGTAAAACAGTATTGTTAATTTTGTCGGAGCCGTGCGTCAAAACACGCAGTTCAAGCAATCGCATCTGCGGTTGGACCGGCCATGGCAGAGCTTGCGCTTTGGAGTTGACATATTCCGGGTCGTTTCTGCGTTTACAATTCCATTTCGTTTTGACCAGGGAAATTGGGACCTTTTTCGCCTTCCTAAAGGTGGTCTTAAATTTGAAACCGGAAGCTGTCAAATAGGAAACTGTTTATCATCGCTTCAGTGTCATGAGAAGGGGGAGAAATACAAGTGCACAGGTCTAGATGTTGTGGCAGGGCAAAATGGTGCCTGTTTGGGCTCTCTCTGTCTCTTTCTCTCTCCATCTCTCTCTCTCTCTCTGCGCGATGTGTTCAATGGGGAAGACTAAAAGACTTTGACCTTTAATTTTCGGTTTGTACTTTACTCTTTGAATGGAACTTATGAAGCTGATACAGAATCACAGAATTGAACTTCCATTCTGTCTCGGATCAGTGACCATCCTGCTGAGAATACTGTTTTTGTGAGAAGGAACCACACAGCGTAATTAATCGTTTTTGTTTGGTGCAAACAAATGGGCCGTTCAAGGATGTTTCTTGATCCGTGGTGCATTGTTCCGAAACGGGAAATCGGAAGACTTTTGGCATTCAGCTGTTCAGCAGATCACAATGAATCTTCCAAGTGGAAATGGTCGGAGAACGGATGAGTTCCACATTTTCAAGTTCCTGTCTCTTTGGAACCCCACACTGGAGCCATTCAGAACCCAGGTTCCTTCCGTTGACTTTTGTACACTTGGATGGCTATGTGAACCAGGAATGAACCGAAATTGAAAGACTGCGAGTATGATACAGTGCGTAGTTCTGTTCATAGGTTGAAGTTTTCTCTCTGCCTGTGGTCTTGTACAAGATACAAACCCGCTGTATGTGTTTGATTCTTGCTTCTTCTTCTTCTGTCGGAGGCACTCCTGTTGGAGCAAATCTTTTCAGCTGATTTCTGCAAACATCTTGTTTTCCAACTCCAGTTGTCACCTGGCCCTCATGTTTCAGGCACACAGATATCTTTCTCAGCTGGGCCAAGCTTACCGTTCGTCCTGGGGAGACAGGGAATCACAGAATTTGTTGGAAATTAGGGCTGAAAGACGAGAGCAAGACACACAGACTCATGAGAAACGTGAGTTTAGGGCACAGCACACAACACCGAAGGAAAGAGCCACACCACCACTGGGTGCGTAACCTCAATCAGGAAAACCCTGGATGCCGTGGCCGCAGGATTCATAAATAAGCGACAGTCAGTAACGAAGAACACCTTGTGTCGAGTTACATCAAAAGTGGGTATTAGTGTTTGCATTAGCAGCTCATTAACGGGTCTCATCTGCTGGCAATTGCAGCGGAACCAGGGCGTTTTATTGGGAAAGCCTATATACACGCTGACAATATATTTTCGTGTATGAGGTCGTAACAATGGATGTTCATGAATCTCTGGCATATTTGTACGCGATCACCCGGTGCAACATCGTTTCTTGTGTCGGCCCTCCCCCATCTGTGTTGATTTTCTGAGGAAAAACATGTGATGGTCAATAACAGATCATTCTACTTGCTTGATCTCCTTGGCCAAATCACACGAGAAAGAACACTGAGATGCATTTCGTGAAACCAGCAAAGTCAAAGTCAACAAATTATCATTGAACATCGTCTGGCAAGACATAGAATGAAGATTGTGTCGCAGATACAAAGGGTTGACTGACCTTGTCGCTTCCTTGAACGTAAATTTCAGCAGCACCTGGAAACTACCGTTGTTTCCGATCCCATCAATTATAAGCCAAACAGAATGATATTTTTGCCGTCAACACACCCATGTTTTCATAATTCTTCAGAAGGTGTGAGGGTGGAACGGGAATCTAACATCAATGATCATCAGTTCATGTCAGAAATGTTTGACTTAGTCGGAAAAGCACATCTTTCCTCAGACTAATTGAAGGTGAGACATGACAACTTCACACAACCACAGACTTTCCTTGCTCATCAATCCAAAAACCACAGCAAGTCAGTCTTTTCAACTGATAAGTTGTTTTCTAATTTCTCTTTGGAACCGAAATGTTGGTACCTGAGGATACCAACCATTCTTTTGATTGTGAACAACGATTGTAAATTGCACCAAGGAAATGGGCCTCAACTTGGGGCAGTCTTGAGCAGATGGCAGGACTGGTCACAATCTCAAAAAAAAACCTTTCATTCAGAAACGCAAACGCAAACGAAAACTCGTACTGCGCCATACGAAGGCAGCTTCATCTTTGGCGCACAGAGATAGCCCAATGCGAACGTGAACATCTACGAAAGCATCAGGCGCAACATGGGTCCCAGGTTTCGTTGGAGGACGTTTCTTGACTTGGAAACGCAGTTTTTCCCAAAGTAGATTTCCTGTTCTGAGGTTTCTATCATTGCGGGCCAGTGTGGAATGTTCGTAGAATTCTTTTTCGGTCAAGATGTTTTTGATCTGGAATGAAACGCAGACATCCTCGGAGAGATAACAGGGATTAACGTATTTGATAACCTGATTTCCAGAAACCAACTCCTCCGAGTGTTTTTTTTCACCTTCGCTGCGTGTTGAACTTCAGAATAGATTGAATTATTTGATAATTGGAGAAATCATTTGGTAAACACGCAAGAGTTGTTGCTTCTGCGTGTCTTTCGTTAATCTGATGAATCCGTCCGGATTCGTTTTCAGCTGAAGGTCACCTTCTCCACACAATCGTTTGTGTCAGATGCATCTTGTGCCCACAGTTTCGGTTTGTTCATTTGGCTCTTTTTTTCCAAGTTTGCATCTATCTGAAACTAACAAATATCCGAAACATGGTTTTGCATAAAAACCAAGAATGCATGTGAGTGACAAAAAAGTTGTTTTCAGGTTGAAGCGAAGCGGCATATGTCACCCTGTTGTTGTTGTCATTGTTGTCATCATCTTCATTGTCATCATGGACAGCAACAAGCTGCCTCCACCCCCGACCCAAAAGTATCAAAATGCATCATTCCACTTGTGTCACTCAACGCTTCTCATGAGCTGATCGTGTGATGCAGGCGCGGCTTCGACGCTGCACGCGCCCTTATTTATCTGGGTACCAGGAACGTTGTGCTCGGAAACCCCTGCTTAGGGCTTCTGGCAAACAAGGGAACTTGTACAAAAACGGAAAATTGCAACGTATGAATTCTCGCATTCAGGACACATCAAATGCGTTGAGAATGTCTCCAGTAAGAGGACAGCAGGTCTGAGATGTTTGTGTTGTGGCGACAGAGGCATTTTCTTGGGTTTCTCATTTCCACGCGAGAATAAGAGATTCAATTCCTTTAGTTTGAAAGTTCAAAAAAGGTGGATTTCTGATTTTTTGAGAAAAAAAAATGGATGACTGACGCAGCTACGTGAAATTCCTACGAGAGTGTAGCTTTGTAAAGTCACGTTCTTTCAGGCAACACGTTACCTTGGAATAACAGGCATATCTTGATTGCATTGGTACGATTCTGGTGAACTTCGGCACTTCGTATTTTCTCTGGAATGGGGAGATTTTAGGGGCTGTAATCTGGCTTGCAGGAATACTTTGATTTAGAACCACTCATTCGCAAGGCTCAGTTATGACTATTGCAGACCCTGCGCCGAATTAGCGATAAAGAATGACTGACCTTTAGGCAATGTGGTTTGGTAGCCAGGAAATGTATGTCTTGTTCTTTTTGAGGCATGCTTGCTTGTCAGACACAGGGTGGATTCTGTTGAAATAAAAGAGATAAACCTCTTCACCCAGTCTCTTCACAACTTCAAAGTCAAACGAATAGGACTCTGGGAACAAGAAAAGGGCGGATCTAGACATCATCTAGACATTGTGTGCCGGGCGCCTTACGCGACAGCAACTCTTGTGCGTCCATATCAGATTGGTCCTTCTGTGGACGCCAGACACGGTTGTTTTCCACCCCTCAACTGAACCTCAGCACTGTTGTTCTGCTTTCGTAGTCACTGCCGTTTTCGAATCTGAGTTCCTGCAGCCAGCCATTGGCTGACTGCACTAAGTGTCGAAACATATTTGTGAACCTTCAATCTGAGCAGTGTTTTCAGGTCACTGAATGTGTTTCTCGTGTCCAGCTTCAAAGCGGTCGCTCCATTTCGTTGAAAGCGCAGGTGAAAGCTGTTCCGTGAACCTTGACAGTAACAGTGATTGCTCCCCCGCTTCTGAAAGGCCACGTCAGTCGTAATTTCTTCACTGCGCGCACAAAACTGGCCGACCAAGACTGAATGCAAGCGTCAGTGTTTGTCATTTGGTCCAGGACAACTTTGGTACAGGGCACCTCCCGTGGCGGCATTCAAACTTGTATCAAATACCAAACATGATTGATCTTTGTTGTTGGGGATGAATCCTGCAGTCTCGTTACACTATCTTGGTTGTGTGTTGAAATGACTGAGGAAGACAGAGAGAGAGAGAGCGCTTGGACCCTGCTGGCAGGGCTGAGATGTACCGTAGTACTGAGAGGCTTTGACCCAGGCCCAGACAAGGGGTCGGGCTGGAAAAAAGTAATATTGTTGCATCTGGAAAAAAGCCTCTGAAGACAATGCAAACCAACGAAGGTTCTCCAGACTGTGAACTCCAGTGCGAGACGTGCACTCAGGAGTTTACACAAAGCACAAGTTAGCAATTACCTTCTTTTTCAGACGAACCAAAAACACTTGATTCATAACTGGTTTGGTTACCACTGATTGTTCATTTAACGCTCAGCTTCCACAGTGCGGCCCTGGGAGAATTTATGTGCTTGAGAAAGTTCGTATCCCAGTCCAACCCACCTGTTGTTTGCCTGACAAACTTGTCCTTTCCGAACTTTGCAGTACCACTTGTTTGCTGCTCACTGGTTTATACGAGGCCTGTGCTCTCGGGGTGGCAATAGACAAGAGGTTCAGTACTTTGGTGAATGTTTACAAGCCACAGATAAAGTCGCTTTGGCGGAGAACAAAGTCAGAAAACACGGTGCAGAAATTTGTGAGGTGCTAATTTGTGTTCTCGGGTCTGTTCTGCGAGTGAAGACAGCTCCACAGGAACGCCACAGATTGATGAGAGTTCTTCCTCTCCTTCGGTCAGGGTGGCCATGTTTTTGCCTGGAACACAACCCAGTTGTTGTTTGTCAGAACAACGATTGAGCGCGAAGAACTTCTTATAAAATTGAGATTTTTGTGTATTTTCCTCTTTTTTAAATCAAATTGCCAAAAAGCTTTGACCATTGAACACAAACCTCAACTTGATAGAATTTGGGCGTTTGAACGCAGACCTGGTGTGTTCAGTATTGCAAGTTTTCGCTTCGATTTTAAAGTTCTGTTGGAACGGAGAACATTTTTTCTGAGCGGTCGGCAAATTCTCCGTGGAAAATGCCCAACACAATTGTGAGAAGAGAGTGACAACTGTGACGGATAAGAATTTGGCATCTTCCTTTATGTTCGCGGGCCAGGTGAACCCAAACTAGTACCACGCAATGATAGATCGTTTAGTGTTTCTTGGGGCCAAGGCAAATTCAGCGCCAACGTGAGAAACTTTGCTGTGGAATGAGTTGGCCAACTTTTATTCCTGGAAATACTAATTAATTGAAGCTGATTCGTGAACAATGCTCTTCTTTTACAATTCTTCGTTGTTTCTTGGCTCGTCTGGAAGACAGCTACGGTACTTTTTGTGCGCTGGAGCATGGAAACAGATTCCCAAATAATGGGCCATAGATCTTTGAAGCATTTTCTGTCTCATGAAGACAGTTCCTGATGTCCATAAAGCAGGCATCACAGAAAAGGGATTTTCCAAAAACAGAACACTAACAGTGTATTCCACTGACTTGTATTTTGCAGCTAACACGAGCGGTAAACTTGCGCAAGGCGATCGTGAGACTGCTGAAGAAGGAAGACAAGTTTCATGGTGAAGCTGTGTGGTCGACCCATCGCATCTCCCGGTGGTGTCGACACCACCTCTACACTCCACTCGATGAAGGTATCTGCCGAAAAAAATGAACTTTGGAACTTATGTTTGCACAGAACAAAACTATCAGGGCACATGAAAACCCTAGATTTTGGAAATGACACTTGAGAACCTTTTGAACCAATTGTGGATGAGAAATGCTGAAATCCTTGGAATATTTGCGGCTTGTTGTGTTCGAATTTGAAGAACAAGAATCTCTTTGAAAGCATCGAAAATGACGAATAAACCATGTTGTGTTTGTCTTTTCAGAAGCCAAGCGGAAGTACACCCCAGGAAACAGCAAGCTGTCAAAACGCCAAGTCGCTAGACTGCACACCTTCACTGACAGTGAACAGGTGTTTGGTTGGCTGGATCAGAGCACGTCCGGGAAGAGACCTGATCTCGCAGAGGACCAGGATTCTGACATAGAAGTTGTTGCCATAGGTACAGCACATACAAGACTCACTGCATTCTCTTATCGTCGTCTGCGGAGAGTCGAGTTCGTAAAGGGAATAGGAAGCCAGGCTGAAGTGGTCTCGATACCAAGGCATGATGAGCAACCGAGCTTTTGTTGGGGTTTATGAAGCTGTCCAAGCTTGCAGGTCTTATGCTTATGCAACAAGGGAACAGGTGTTTGTAACCCATCTGCACTTGTGTGTTTATGGTCTTTGGGTGTGCGAGTAGGTACGGTCATGAGCGGAGTCATACACGTCAGCAACACGCGCCAACAAAGCATTTGACTTTGGCCTTCTGGTTTGTGATTGTAAACCGGGACACAAACTGGATGAATGGCACCCGGGTTCGTTGCAAGATGCTTTCTTCGTATTCATGTCCAAATAATCTGGTTTGTTGTGCAGAGCAAAGTGAAAATGGCACACTATCTCTGAATGTCAACTCTTCTGAAATGTTGCAGACGAAGGGCCTGTCAGGAAATCCGGAAAGAAGGAAGGGGGAGTGCGTTGTGAGGATGAGAGCGCTCTGGTGGATGACTGCACACTGGATGTGCCGGAGGTGTCCCGAGATTCGATCCCCGCCAGTCTACCCACCGTCTTTGTCACCAACGTCGCCAAACAGGTGCGCACTTCATTACACAATTACAAATAAAACGACAGTGAATTGGTGTTGCACATTCTGCGTCCTTCAGATCTACTGGACCCTCGGGTCAGTGAATAAACACAGCAAATGCAAGGAAGCTGGGCTGTTGTGTTTACAGTGCCATGCAACTGTGCCTTTTGTGTTTGGTTTCCTATCCTTGTGTTTTGTACCGTTTTTCCCTGCTATCTGTTGGAAAGAAACTTATCAGTGGTTTTGTGAACGTAGGTTGGCGCAGACCTGAAGCACACGTCCATTGACAGACTGTACATGCCTATCACAGCGGAAATGGTGCTTGTGGTAAGTTTTTCGTCCATTCTTCCTCGCAATTTCCCTCAACAGCCTCCAGAGACACAGCCCATTGAAAATTCTGTTGTGTTTCTGCAAACCTTTTTTTCATCCCAAAGAAATGAACATTTTCTGAAAAGAGTTCATCATTGAACCAGCTTCATGATATCCACTTTCAGGCCATGAAGAAGTTTGCGGACACCCTCATTCGGGAGTCCGTCGCTTCCGCCATGCAGCAGAACAAACTTCCGGAAGAGCTATCAGTCGTCGATGTGCACAGAGCTCTGCTCAGACTTCCCAAGTGTGACTTTCTCAGGAACAGTTATCTGGGATATGTGAAAGAGGAGACCGGGGAAGCGAACAGTACTGGGAACACCAACAGTGACAAAGGTGCTATGAATCATGTGGAACAGCCTATTGTGAAGACAGAACTCTGGGCAACGTGTGTGAAAACAGAAACGGAGGATTCATTCATGGAAGCAGAGTCTAGCAACCACGGGTTGTCTAGTACTATGGGGTCTGTGGGATCAAATCTGAACCTCGGGTTATCCAGTACAATGGGGTCGGTGGGGTCAAATCTGAACCTCAAGGTGGAAGCCATGGATGAAAGTTCCAATGAATCCAGATCGTTCATGATGAGGTCGCACTTTTCGCCTGGGGACAGGGCGTATTCGGACAGAGCCCTCAGCATCTCCAGAACGAGCTCGCTGGCCAGTATGACTGACTTTGAGCCGCACTTTGAAATCCCGCCGTTCGTCCAGGACGACTGATTTGAAGTGGACGCTTCAGTAGCTTATATAACTGGTGCTTGATAGAAAGTAACGTGTTCAAACCGTTTGTGTACGTGGGCTGGTCAACCTCTTGTCATCAAAAAGGCTTGCAGTGGCCGCAACCCTGCAGGGGTTTGTCATCGAAGTTGCAGTTTGTACGCCTCAGTCTCTTTGTTCAAAGTCCAGTAAAACAAAAAACAGGTCGTTTGTTATTTGTTTGCCTTTATGGCTGTTGCGAAGGGGTCTTTCGTGTTTTGTAGGGATCAAACACTTGCAAAAATTTCAGTCACAACAATGTGACTGGAAGATGCTTGTCCAGAGTCACAATTTGTTGATTGATCGGATGGTCAGCATCGCCTGGACTGATAAAGGATGATTCTGGCTTCACGCTGGAGCTTCCCTTGATCTTCATCTGAACAGGGCCAAAATTTTGTTCAAATTGCACCTTACAATGAACAGAAGTCAATAGGGATCTTCTGAATTTCCTAGTTCTGTTCGTGTGAGAACAGCCTTGACTGTGGGACACTCTGGAGCAAAACAGTCCGGTACTTTCCAACAATCACACCTTTTCTATCACTGCATTGTGCATATGGTACACAGAAGTGATTCAATTGAAAATAGTGACATTGAAACCCCTTTAGTTTAAATTGGGGCATTGACCTCCGTTCAAGCGAAACGTGCTTGATGACCAAGACGGATCAGTGAGATCAACCGCCATTCAAGTTGAACTGCCGCAAAGCCAGACAAGATGATGAAGAACGTGATTTCCATTGTTGAGGATGCAGAGGGAACACCCAACCCCGAGGGAAGTCAAGAAGTATGTATATACCAGTATTTGTTCATTGGTCGCAAAAATTCACAACCCAAGGAATCGTCATGAACATTTATTTTACATGTCGGCCATGCCTCTCCAAACTATTTACAAATGTGACAGCGTTCTGTTCTGCAATCACAAATGTGTTTTATTCTGCAACCAGCCAATTTTGTGTGCAGGGGGGCTGAATGCCAGGGGACAGTGTCCCTCCGCATCAACGATTTCCAGGATTTGGCTTTTGAAACAAGAAAAAGTACGATTTCTCTGTCATGGCGACAAATACTTTCTGCATCGGATATATGGGACTCAAATATTCTTGCTCCGTGTTTAACAAGAACCTGAATCATTTCAAAATTTCCTTTTCTGATAGCAGCAGAGAGCTCCAGTCCAAGGGTGTCAGTGACCTTGGCCCCTTTTTCCAGAAGTAATGGCACCAGATTCGATCTTTCGGGAATAGCTGCGGTCAGTGGGGTGTGACCATTGGGTGGGTGACAGTTCACATTTGCCCCAAAGTCAATCAGGAGCTCAACAATAGCTTCCAAACAGCGCACTGAGTGGCATGCATGGCACCCACGGGGAGAGCAGAATTTGTGTCAAGAAATTCGTTCCACGCGGACCCTGTTCCACGAGATGGGATTCGGACCTCTTCTCAGGATCAGCGCCCATTTGAAGCAACCACCTCACAAGCTCTACCTGGCCTGAAAAAATGTCATCGTTTTCTTATGTTAGACAAAGTTACGCCGAGCCATCAAAGAGGGCCACATCCATCAGATGGAGGAAGCTCTCCTATCCGGGGCGAACCCGAACTCCGCAAAGAACCAGACAGTTGGCTTCACCATGATACATCAGGCAGTCCGATCTCGCAACAGCGCTGCAGTCGCGATGCTCATACGATTTGGCGCTGACGCCAACATAGAATCTCTTGAGGGCAGCCCACTTCAGCTGGCAGCCTTTTACGGTGACAAGAAGACGGTGAAAGCTTTACTTCGAGGAGGAGCCGATGTGTCTGCCGTGGGGAGAGAAGGAAACACCGCGTTACATCTTGCGACAACCGGAGAGATTGCTGGTCGAACACGGTGCAGATGAATACAAGAGAAACGACGCGGGAAAAACCGCGCGTCTATGTCCCCATTCCAGGTGAAAATTTTCTTCTGATAGTTACCTCGACTAACTGCAGCAGCAAGAGGAGTTATGTCCAAGTATGTGGCATTAAATTCACTCGAGCCTGGAGGTATTTCGAGCAGTTCTCTTTCCCAGGCGTTCAATGGTACACGATCAATGCCTTTTAACACCATCTTTTTCACCCTGCAAATGCAAACAATGCATGGCGAATAACTTATATATAACAACAGAGTCTTAGTTTCTTGCGACAAATATGTTTTTGTTCTGACCTGAACTCCATGTGTGTAGGATCCAAGTTGCACAAGTCTTCTAAGTCTTCGTCTCTTACTTCCAGATCAGCAAGCTCACGCGACAGAAGTGGCCGTTGACTGAATTACATCCGAGCAGACCATCCGCTATGGGACACAGAAACCACCCACGTGTTTCTTTCTATGGCCCTTGAAGTGTTTTAGGCCTAATTGTACGGCCCTTGAAACTCCAAAACAATTCGTATTTCTGAAGTTACGTGTATGACATGCACCACGTGTTTTTATTGTGTATATAGCCGTTGAAGCCAATTGCAAAGCATGCCACTTTTGTATTTCCGTGTGAAAGAATGTTTTATTTGTGAAGCTACACGTGTTAGTTTTTGGAAAAATTTGTGTGATTTCTGTTCCAATTTTATGCGTTCTTTTCCGCGCAATGCATATTTCCTGTTTGAGGGTAGACGTCCGCCTGCTGTGCGTGGAAAGTTTAAAGTTCTGTTTTATTTTAATACTGCCTGCCCTATGAACTGGTGCTTGATAGAAAGGTACCGTACGTGTTCAAAACGTTTGTGTACGTGGACTGGCCAATCTCTGTCAAAGTAGCTAAAAGGCTCGTAGTGGCAATGTGACTGGAGGATGCTTGTGCAGCTTTGACATGTTCCCGCAAGAAACATCGCTCACGGATGAGGGGTTTTGGTCACTGCGGCAAAGAAGGCGCCAAAACTGTATTGTGCTTGCGTGTTGAAAAGAAAGAACAAATTGTTTAAACTCTTTCTCTTTTTATTAAACTACATAATACAATCAACTAGTGTTACAAGAGTTTTTTCTGCATAATTGTTTTTATTGCTACAAGTAGAAGAATCAGTTACGTTCTTGCAAAGTCTACATTCAGCCTTTGCAATCTTGTTCTTCGAAGATGAAAAATAGAGAATGTAGATTCTACGAGCACATTGAAAAATAACTATGCTAGTTTTAGTGGAATACATTGAAGTATGTCGGTTTGAGTAAAGACACATTGGGATTTTCTTTTCTTCTGCGATAAACAGAAAGAAATCACAACTTAAAACCAGCTTCCTTCGCCAGTGTTGGCTTCGAGTGACAAAGTCTTCCATTGAAAAAGATCAAAATAGAAATTAAAAACAATGGGGCAAACAAGGGCAAGAAGCAACATAACGTAACCAATGTACAAAAATTTAC
>JAAUYG010199173.1_pt1 | contig 14281 bp, 10 predicted proteins | sample 7278091 | NCBI WGS metagenome assembly JAAUYG01 (sample SAMN14350201, study PRJNA611818) | marine sediment metagenome | isolation source: surface marine sediment (0.6m) | place: French Polynesia: Moorea | collected 2018-08
CAAAAGGGTACATTGGTTGCTCTCTCTTAAAGACACGTTCTAGAGAGACACTCTTTAGAGGACACACATCTTGACAGCAAATAACATGAATGTCATTTAATCCTCCCTCTCACTAAAGGACACCTCTAATAAGGAATTGTTTAGCAGAAGGGGCATCTATTAGTGGTTGACTACTGTACCTGAAATATTGTTTTATACTCTTAGTAGGGCTTGCATGGCCTATTTGGTAAATGTAGTTCAATGTAGTTTTTTTTTAAGAGCGTGTACCCTTAGCCATGTTAGCCGTAGCAACTTGTATGAAGCTTTAGGTTTTTGTGCAATATTCACATAGCCATAAAGAGCCGTATCAACTTGTATGAAGCTTTAGGTTTTTGTGCAATATTCACATTCCAGACCGCTTCTTTGTTGATGTTGTTGGCCAGGTATTGATGTGCCCGGGTTATAATGTTCTTTCAGGTAGAGATGGAGATTAAACAGCTTGCTATAAATGATGCAGAGCTAGAGGCCTGTCGACGTGTAAGTATACACACAGCAGTAGTATCTTCGCTGGTTACTGCCACAGGACACAGTGACAAACGCCTTTGACCTAACATAACTGCTCTTTATCCATGTGCATTGAGTTTTCATGAGATGGTCTAGATCGAGAGTTCACAAAACTGAAAAGTACTTGTCTAGTATTACATTAGTGTGAAATGTGTTTGAGTAGCTACTAGCTGGAATAGTAAGTGGCTAGGGTGAAACAGAATTACAGTGTACAGTGGTCCCTCTCTTAGTGGCCACTCTCAACAGAGGCCACCCTCTCTAATAAGGCCATAAATATTTTCGGCTACTTCTCTGTATTTACTTCTCCCTCTCGCCAAAGGCCACCTTTCTAACGTGGCCACAGTTTCTTGTCAAATAGGGTGGCCTTATTTGAGAGGGACTACTGTACTAGCATATATGCTCTTGTACTTTGTGAGTGATTGGCTGCTCCACTCCATAGCACTAACATGTTGATTTACTGTGTGAGTGATGGCTGGTTTGAGTACTCATGGTCAGTGGTCTATGAAACTGTACTTGACATAGTACATCCAGCTGTTTCATGTAGAGTGTACTGTGAGACATGCTCTGACAGTAACAGCAACAACTTTAACTTTTCTAAGGCTCCTGTTAGATATGCATAACAACTGTTTCCAACAGCTGAAAGAAATGGCAGTTGTTTCTGCTTCTATTTAATGCCGATGGTCTTTAGGTTTGCTGAATATGCTAATGACTGTTCTTCCGTGTTATAATAAATAGTGTCAAGATCAGTAGTATACCAATGCCTTAGCGAACAGCCAATCAACACCTATTTTCCTTGATCTCCCCATGCTCACAAACTTCATTCCATTACATGCCATATATAGGCTTTCCTTTCTTTATTATGATGTCCCATCTCATACTGCATGTCGGTGTGCAGTCCCAGTCCAGTGGGTATTGTTGAACCCCGAGCTCCGCCGTTCGCTCGTGTTGTTTCGAAGTGCAGCACTCGTGCCATCACTTCCCACTCCAATAATCACATCACCGCGGTCGTCCACGATTGAATGATCGTCGCTTTACAAGCAGAATCGTTACTATGCACAGTCAGCCCCCACCCCATGCCATCCTCACTTGGCACGGGGGTCGTCTAACTGGATTACGTGGAGCCTGATTAGCATCGGGCTTCGCTCGCGGAGATAGCCTCAATTGATTACAGACGGCCTTCTCCAGCTGTAGGATCCCTGGAGAGAGACACCGTGCCCATTGTCGTGTAGGTGGGGCTGCCACAACTACTTTGTGAGGCGTGGAGTGGCAGATTATAGAAGGGAGGGGCAGCTATGGTTGACAACTTGGGACAAGGAAAAAGATATTTATAGAACAAACACATCCTCATGTGTGTTTTTGTACACACCAATTTAACGCAAATAACAAGATGTTGACATCAAGAAATGTATTGTCCTCTCAGCGAACTGACAAGAAGGTAGCAGGAGCTCAGTTGCTGTAGTTGCCATTGTTTCACCTAGCACAATTGTCGCTGTACATGAAACGTCCCGATATAAAACATTCTATCAAACCTTTAACCAAAAACGAAAGCCTAAACACCCATGCAGTGTAGCTTTCAGTTGCCCGGATCAGTCATCAGGCAATACTATTACACCACGACACTAACGTTGCCAAGGGACCTACGATTCGCCCTCATGCAAATACTATTCTCTTGATAAGAGTCTCTCAATCACTAGCATCCGGGACGTCTCGTTATTGTGATACGGCCAGACGCCCTAAGATGCTTTTGGACCCAAACTGATCTTGATGGTGTCATCAATCAAGCAGGCTTGAATAGTGGGCCAGGGTTGTCTGATAGAAACAAATGGCAGGGGAGATGTCACGCTGTTCTGAGAGACCCGGCTGAGGCCCACATATCTTCATGCACCATTGGTCTCCCAGACACATTAGGAAGCATATTGGACATGAGTGCTATTTGAAAGGAAACAATCCCCATGTACCATGTCTACATGTAACCCCCATCATCTGTCTGTTAACCTTGCTCTCTATGTATATATATATGACCAATATCTGTCAATCCAAGCATGGGTTCCAAAAAATATTAATAAACTCTTTTTATTTCCCTAATTTTAATTTCTGTAATCTTTATGTATCTATATCACCATCATCTGTCAAACCAAGCACGGGTTTCAAGGAACATTAATTTTAATCTTTTTACTTCCCTAATTTTTAATTTCAGCCTATGAAAACAATCGAAAATCAGTTACAAATAAAGCCAATATCCGAAAGTATTTTTTAAGTACATACACGTAAATAAATAAGATAAGTGTTTTTCTAAAAGTAAGAGTATATATACACACCTGTGCGTGTACACAGTACGGAAAGTTCATTTACTTAACAACCGTAGAACAAGCCTTCTCTGACAGCACCCATCTGCTGTCCCAAAATATTCCCCCCCCCCCCCCTACTTCCCCGACAGTTCATCAGAAAGCTATTCCCTTTTCAATCACGACTGTCCACATTTTGTCCGCTTCGGGACTTTCGATGCGGCCAATCACAAGAGAGATGAGTGAAAGCATGTCATGTTAGAATAGCGCCCTGACCACGGTGCCACAGCCCCAGATCCAATACTGACTTAGGCTCCCATGACGTTTGCCGTCCAGATAATCTGTCAACAATCAACCGCACTGGATCAACTGGCAACAGATTCTCTTGTCTTGGTCTGGGGCTCCAGTGTCAAAGCTTTGGCAGCCAGAGAATTTCACTGCCTTACGGCACCGTAACAGCTGAAGCTGGCAAAAAAACCCTGTATATTTGTAGTACCCGGTATTCGGGTATGGACTTCAAATTATGAAAATGGACAAAACATTGTCGACCTTTCTAGCAAGACAGGTTTTCAAAATGTACTCAACAGCTCAATGTAATATATATTACTCCTAGGAATAGGGAGTATTTGGTGCCACAAATTCGCAGTATGAATAATCGGTTTAATTCGGAAGCCAAACTACCTTGGTCATATGACTACCCTTTAGCCAATCATATTGCGACATATAAATGCTCCATCAATCGTGAAATGCCTCTGTTTTCGCGCCTTTACCCTTCTTTCGTGTATCTTCGGAAAATTTTCCCGCCAAGCGGTTTAAGATACTGCCTATTCATAGGAAATAAATCTGCCATATCAGTTCCTCTATTTAACTATAGCAGTGCTCAGTTCATCCTTACTCACCACAACTTAGGTGCATTGTTTCTTCAAATGTGGAATGAGTCAAATTTGAACCCATGCACATTTTTCGTTAAAGTAAAATGTCTTTACGATGCTGACATCACAATGCTGACACGCTAACCATTCTGCTTGATAGAAATTATTCCACTTGATAGAAATTATTCTGCTTGATAGAAATTATTCCACTTGATAGAAATTTTTCTGCTTCATAGAAATTATTGTGCTTGATAGAAATTATTCTTCTTGATAGAAATTCCAAAGAAACGTTTGTTGACACTTTCAAACTTGGGAATTCAAACTTATCTTTTTCAGATAATATTACCATACTCAAAGCTGCAATAGCCTTTATTGTGTAGAGTAGCGACTTTCATTGAGACTGTAGCAAGCTTGAAGAACAGGTTTTTTTTGTATTTCAACTAGTGTCATGACTGGTATTGATCTTGACTCACCACGCTCTGGCGACATGTAATACAAGTACGAAGCACGGTGTCTAATTCAAAGGTGGAGCAACTTGTATCTGCTGGTGTATGTAAACCTTTCAAATAAATCAAAATTTAAATAAAAGAACATTAGGCCACTGAAATTAAGCTGGTAGAGTTAGGTGTTTGGGATGTATCTGAGGTGATTTCTCTGATTACCGTAACGCAATAAAGGCCTGGTTGAGCTAGCGGGGAGTAAAACTCAATGTAAAATATACTACATGTTATTAAATTGTAATATTTTAAATCCAGGAATAACCTAGTTGTCCAGCCTTTATACAAAGCTTATTATAGCCAACAATACAAAGTACATGTAACTCAAATTTGTATCTCTATTGCTATGTCCTTTTTTGCATTCGTAATTCATGTATCTGCAATATTTATGATATTCCTGTGTCTGTTTTTATAGCCTGCCTACTGCAGACAATTAATAACGTGCCTGTAGTATAAAAATCATATGATTCATGTAGCTTATCATTCACTTTTTGCAGCAAGCATTTTTGTCCTGATGCTTGATTATATATTAGCCAGGCTGCCTACAAGAAACAACTTACATTACCGGGTACTGAATGGCAAACGCTGCCTTCCCCGGGTTATTTATAGCACTAGGATGAAGGCAAATTCCTAACATGAGCCCTGCATTTTCCTTCTTCTCCGGGATCATAACCTCAGGTTTCACTGTACTGTAGATTGCATGTCACGCCAGTGTTTCTGATTCAACAGATGGTGACAACCTGTCAGCCAGGATGATGTGGCGACGACGATTATTTCTTCCCCTGACAGCTCCATGCTGCACCCCGGTGGTGCTGAAGATTAAGACCAGTAGGCATGGAATGAAGGCACGACAGTCGGGTACGCGGTCACCGCGCTAACCTACTCCTGTCACGCCACCCCTTGATAGACTGGTGATAAATGAAATATCAAAGCCTGGGTTCAGATCGGCTGCTTGATCACCAGAGAGACCTGGCGCCAAAGTCAGGGACCATAAGATACATAACAGCCTGGCGTGGCATCAGGGAAACTAAACTACAACCTGTGTCTGCTGCCAGCATCTTCATGGATGTGTGCATCACAAGGTCACACATCTTCATCCAGTGCTGAGCGTGGTACAGTAGTCCCCCTCTAATAAAAGACACCCTTCCTCCCAAATAATTCTGTCCATATTAGAGAGGTGTCCTTTAGTAACCATCAGGTTATATTTCATGCCAGGATTGGTGTTATCTCTAGTGAGTGTGAGTGAGGACACTGTCTTTATAGAGTCCTTTAACGATGAGACCACTGTACCAGCAAATCTGCTGCTGAGTAACTGACAAATTGATCCATTACATTGTACGGTGAAACCTGTCTTGACAGTCCACTGCCACAAGAGTCAACCTGCCTTGAAAGACTAGATATTACTGACAGAATGTTGTACATTTCAATGTAATTATCAAACCTGCCACCAAAGAGCACCTGTCTTGAGTGTCCATATTTGTATGTCTTCCAAGACAGGTTCTACTGTACTGATGCATAATGCAGGTCTGTGTGGGTGACACTATAACCACCCAGATGACAGATGTACAGGAGATGATTGCACTGATCAGGAGTCAGGTTGCATTATATGTGCAAAATATCAACTTACAAGTGTTAGAGTGTTTTTTCTCTGTTGTTACAATACTTGGAACCATTTCAGGCTCTGGCTAAATAGAAAGATTCAGAAAAGGGTCACATGCCGTCCTCTTTTACTATAAACAATTCTGTACCGAAATACAGTAAAAGATTTAAAATTTTATGTTGGTAGCACTTTAAATGCATGTTGGTATTGCTTTAAATGCAAATACATGTAGTTCAATCTGTATTCTAAATATAACAATGTGTTCAGCGACATCTCTATAGGCACAAAGTTTGTTGTTACAATGCGCCAAGTACTTATACTCACCATAGTCTGGAAGCAGGAGTGCAGCTGCACCAGAAATGGAGGTTTGGTAGCCATGGCAAGAACACGCTTTTCTATCATTGTACACTCCACGTCGTCATCCTGGATTATCACATCTTTCTTCAAGATTTTTATGGCATACAGTTCATCTGTTCCTTTTCGTTCTGCCAATAGGACCTGGAACATGCGGACGTAGCTAAAAGCTACAGCGTGGGGTGTCACATAATTAAGTTTATACATTAGTGGCAGAAGGACATAAACTTGATGAACATTTAATAGACATAAAGATTTTCTTCAGCGTCATGATAAACAAGCAAATTTAATTTACCTACAACTGATTACATAATGTAATAGTACCCACATAAACATTTCTTTTGCAAAATCCTTCAAGTTGGATAAGTTATAAGATGCTCTACTTTTTTATTTCATAAAGAAATGGATTGGTATCCCCCTGTACATTTTGTGTTATACGTACAATGTACAATCCCTCGAAAACTAATTGATATACCGGTAACAAATACTGTATATGTTAAGCATGTTAAGATCATCTTTCTCCTATTTTGAATAAACAACAACGGGACCAAAACTGCTCTAAAAGAGCTGATAGTGTCCATTGAAAAATTCTCAAAAACTGTCACCATACCTTTCCAAAACTTCCCTTGCCAAGAACTGTAAGGAAGTTAAAGTCGCTGGCTCGGATCACATCTTGCTTGGAAATACTATCGGGAGGGTGGAGTGGTTGTGGACGACGCTCTCGCTCCTCTTTTCGTTGTTGCTACACGGGAAAAACACAAACAAACACACAATGTACTATTAGAAAACTAACAATTCGAAAGTTAATCTCATATAGCAAAAAGGTTACTAAATATAAGGAAGAAGGCACATTTTACATTTACCAACATTTAGATTCGATTTCAATGTAACACAATAACTTGCAATAAGACCTAACTAGTAAGTTTTCCAATCTGCCACCTACAATGTTATTGTTTTATAGCCAACAGATCAAGAAAATTTAAGACAAAGAGGTGTATTAGATTTGATGCTCTGACAGATCAAGAAAACAATTTCAGACAAAGAAGTGTATTAGATTTGATGCTCTGGTTGAGAACTTCCCATATACAACCAAGTTAGGTTTATGACAAATTATGCTAGTAGTAATAGCTGAGGTGACTGAATTTTGAGGTTTGAAGGTCAAAATGACCTCCAAATGACCTTTAACACTACAAGGTCAAAGGGACCCCATTTATTTAGTACTAGTGAACCAGAGTCCCAAACTTCAGTCTGTTTACCTATTTAGTACTAGTGGCCCAAAGTCCCAAATTTCAGCATGTTTACCTAGTACTAGTGACCCAGAGTCCCAAATTTCAGTCAGTTTACATGTTGACCTATTTAGCACTAATGATGCGGTCTCAAATTTGAGTCTGTTTACCAATTTAGTACTAGTGGCCCAGAGTTTCAAATTTCAGTCAGTTTACCTATTTAGTACTAGTGGCCCAGAGTCCCAAATTTCAGTCAGTTTACATATTTAGTACCAGTGGCCCAGAGTCTCAAATTTCAGTCTGTTTACTGATTAAGTACCGGGGTACTAGTGGCCCAGAATTTCAAATTTCAGTCTGTTTACCTATTTAGTACCAGTGGCCCAGAGTCCCAAATTTCAGCCTGTTTATCTACTTAGTACTAGTGGCTCAGAGTCTCAAATTTCAGTCAGTTTACTTATTTAGTACTAGTGGCCCCCAGTCCCTTTCCACAAAATGTGGTGTTAATCTACTTAACAGTTTTGAGAAAATGTCTTTTACAGACGGAGATGGATGCCAGAGCCATATTAACTCTTCTGACAATCAAGCCGAGTTAATAATTAAGTCAGAATTTAGCAATCACAAACCAAAACCAAACAAAGTTTACTGCTGCCACCAAAATAACTGCATACAGCAAAATTGTCCAAGTCTATGTTTTAAAAATTATAAAGTTCACAAATTTTCGGCAGGCAATAATTTTGCCATCTTCAGTGGAATGTACGTAGGCTGATGTAGTAAGTAGAATGACAATTTTTCTAGTATGAATTCTGAGTCCAGTAACGTATCTTCTCGTAAGAGCATACAGTTTTTTTCTTTGTTAATTTACTGGTAATTTGTTTTCACCCCCGACTTCATGAAACTACTAAGTAGAGCTCTGCATTGATACATGTACCAGCACGTATGCCAAGTACCGGTAGAAGCAATTTCCCCAAGTTAGCCATGTTACCCGGACACTGTAAATCAGCCATACAGCTGAAGGTTAGTGTCATGGACCCATAGTCAGTGCTCATATCTAACCACCGGGGAAACAATCCAATTAGCTGTGCAGTTCACGATCAAGACAATAAAAGTAGGATCTGGTGTCGGAAGGAATTACAGTATGGTTACCTAGCTTTCACGGTCCACTGTTCCCATGGTTCCCAGCCTCCCACCACTCCCTTTCCTGAGATATTGATTTTTCAGAGAATCCATCACTCTCCCGAACTCCTAATATAGTTAGTAACGGTGGTATAAAGTGTCGCAACTAACTATGATAAGGGCTTGAGATTTGTGTTCACTGATAAATATTGATTGTGCTTCGTTGTGTGCCGCAATTTCCGACTTTTTTCCCGGCCGATCGACTCGATTCATTCATCTCTCCATGAAAATGTCAGGCCAAAGTCTTGGGACGCTGGGCCTCGGAGGTGAATTCCTCGAGGCACCCTGAACAAAGATTCTTCCTAGCGGGCCGGGAGTGATTTCTTGGTCTGCAAGCTTTACCGTGACCACAAAACAGTAATCGGAAGCGAGGAGTTGTGGGTGGTGTGAGGATAGGACTGGCATTGGAAGGGGGGGGGGGGTAGGGGAGAGGAGGAAGACCCGAGATGAAAGGAAATTTGTCAAGTAATCAGCTCCCACTGTGGACAGACCACACAGCCGGCTGCCCACTACATGTACTGACCACTAGTTGTTTGGTGTCTGGGATCGGCGCTAATTGAGTTTACTTCCAATCTTTCCCTACTCTTGCAAATCATTAATTAGCTTGGTCGTATTCTACCATAATGGCATAATCATGATAATTATGATTAATCTAATGTGTGTGTTCCATATAGAACACACACACACAGAAGCTTATATTACGACTACCACTACCGTATTATTATTATTATTAATGTTCCTTGTGTCTTTATGTTCCATGCAGTACAAACGCATCGCCTGATAAAGTAGAACAGTTGCCAAATATGGCCTATTTGCCCTCAAACCAATGGGACTGTATATCTTTTACGTCTGGCTAATCGCATTTATTTCTTTAAAAGCTGTTCTTGACTGCAGTCTGCACATCGACAACCCGGAGTCAAGATAAGATTTAAGGCCAGAGCACAATGGAAATTAAATACCTCATGGAAAATAACGCCAGTGATTTGTGAGAGGTTGCCATGGTAACTGCGGGCACCATTCTATGCTGTGTCACATATATTTCAGAGTATGGTCAGTCCCTGCAGACTGCATGGCAGCCATGATTCAATGCCACACCACCAAGAAAGCTACTGGCCTCAATATCCTGCTGGGCCCGCACAGAATGCGGCCTTTAACCACAGAAACCTGATTACGAATATTACGCTCACCTCATATTTTGAGCGTAGCTCGTTGACGTTCGGTGCCACCTCGTCTGGGCAGGGCAGACTATAAAATTCCCCCTCCTCCTGACCGAGCAGTTTGAACCAGCCGTCGGCGGGGTTCTTGACAATTTCGGAGAGACCAAATGACAGAGAGCCCATGAAGTCATTTCGAGATGTTCGGTCCCAGTCCCACACCTCCACTGATAATCTCTTGGACAAGTCCTCATCTGAGATAGTACTGGAACAAAGAAATGCCCCACATTCAGATACCACGGCAGCTACACATACACGCATATAAAGACCTGGAAATAACAGTTTTAGATGATGGACAAGGTACCAGCAGTATTAAAGTACAGGATGCTAATGCTGTAAATTAATAACATATTAATGACAAAATATAATTGCTGGTTCGCTGTATGCACCGTTGATTATTGGATTGCTGAGGTATGAAAGGAACCTGCAAAGAAATCCATGAATCGGTAATATATAATGTACTTACATGTTTCTTGCTTGCTTACTGTCTGACTTTGATACATGTACCAGTACTTTTTTCTCGACTTATGATTTTCTATATGTACATTACATACATTGCACTGATACTTCATTGATCCTACTGAAGGGCTGCACCCATAGAAAGAAAAACCACCGATCCCCCAAGACATGGCTTCAGAAAAAAAGTAAATCGCTCCCCAGAATTGATTTTCTTTTGCTGTCTCAGATGCTGTCAGCGACAGAAATATCAAAACGGTCTGATCCATTTAGATGTTTTTTTCTTCTTTCAATGGAATTTACATCACATCTAGATTATTTTATCTTTGCAAAGCTGTGCAACATAGGCAGCACCTATTTCTTCTGATACCGTGCAAAGGACGGAAGTTCCAATTTCAAGAAGGTCACCAAAAGACAAATTCAATTGGCCCCCAATCGAAGAGATGCTTCCAAGACCAAATCATGTTTTTGTATCAGGGGACGAACAAGCGACTGCTATACCATGTATACATGGTACAAAATGGATGCCGTCAGGAATGGTAAAAGGGGAAAGCTTATGCGAGACAGGAAACATAATTGGAACTGTTTAAGCATTAAATCCTCTATGATGACACTCTATGGAATATAGATGAGCTGCTCCCCTGTGTTGGCAGTCGGGATTAAATATATATACAGTGGTCCCTGCGATTTAAGACCCCGCTATTTAACAATTCCCTGCACTTTCAGTCAGGATATCAGTGACACCACGAGTATATTTTCAGTATAAATGTCCCTCTATTTTAAGACCACCTTCAATTTAAGACCATATTTTGCTGGCTGAATGGGCGGTCTTAAATCACAGGGACCAGTGTATATATATATATATCAGGAGAGTGGATATTTCTCAACTCGATCTGCATCCAAAATATGAAAAGATAATGTACTATTCACAGAGTTGATGTGATAGGATTATCCCAAATTTTCGGTGGAATCTCTCCACCTTCATCAGGTGGAATATGGCCACTAGTGGCATTGGTGTCACATGGTACGATCCTGATCATGCTGATCGCTCATGCGACACCAACTGGCGCTAGTTGCCATCTTGCTACTACCCTGATGAAGATGCAGAGATTGATTTCTCATCTCATATATCATACATGTAAACAGTAAACATCTACACATACCACTAGAATTTACATGGGTGGCGAATGTGATAACTCAGGGAATATCCTCAGGTGTCTCCTCTCCCACAGGACCCCCCCCCTCCCCCCTAAAGAGGGAACACAAATCTTGTGACAAAGCACTGTGAATAAATCCATTTGATGTTCCCTCTCAGCACAGGATTATACTTCTATCATGTGTGGCAAGATTTATTTGGCAGAAGGGACGTCTATATTACATGAAATGCTTTTGAGGACTATGGTTACATTACAGACAAGTCGGACAACTAGCATGATTATTATTATATTAGGGCCATGAAAACTATATACTGGTCAATTCCTTACACAAGCATTTCCAAACACCTCTCCAATCTCTGTACATGTGGCCTTTCGGGAGTCCGCTAGCCGCTTTTACCCTATACCATGACCATATGTCACTCCACAACACAAACATATATCAAATATGCTCCCAATTTATTACATACTTGGAAATTCGAGTCCCCCACTTACAATGTAAAATCTTCATTCCATGTTGGATTCAGCTGGGATTTAATGGTCTTCGTTTTCTGCTTGCTTTTTCCTTCTTCAGGCATCAGTTTGAGCTTGACATAGGGATCCGCCAGGCCATTTGGGTCCATCGGGATGAGATTACGGGCTTCCTGCACTAGAAATATAAAAGAGGCAAAAGTGGTTTTAAGTTTTCGGGCAGCGCATTTTAGTACCAGTATAACAGAATCACCCAGTTGGGACTGTTAGTGTCAGTTACATCCCAACTGTTAAGAAACAGAACTACAGGCTGTTGATTCCATCATTTACTGATTAGGTAGTCTGAATCTGGCCACCCGATTTGCACAGAAACTCAGTAGGCACATAAAGCGAGGTGGCCTTTATTGAGAGGGAGAGCACAATATGTTCCTAGTACAGTCAAACCTGCTCTAAAGACCACCTGTATATAAAGACCACCTGCCTATAAAACCACACTTTACAGTTCCCAGTGCTATACACTCAATGTTAAACCTGCATATAAAGACCACCTGTGTATAAGGACCACATTTTGTTGGTCTCTAAGGTGGTTTATATATACAAGATTCACTGTACATGTAGTTTTTGCTGTGAGGTGGCATCTGTAGAGCGTGGCCACTAAGAGAGGGACTACACTAATATTGTTCTACTAGTATCTGTATATGCTGAGTGTATGCCTCAACCAAGTCACTATCTGACCAATCCACAAAAAGTAACCAAGCTAATCCAGTATGCTACGAATTTAATTTTCTCTATCCAGTGTTCATAACATATCACAATATACATCTAGTGTTAGTGGTCAAGTTTTAATTGTGAATTTTTGTTATAAACATGTTACATGTAATAAAAACAGGACCTTTTTATACCTGCGATACCAATGTGCATAAACAAAGGTACACATATGGTTCTTGTGCTTTTTTTTTTGTTATTGTTTTTTTGGTTTTTCTTTGTCCTTTTTTTTTTTTTGCTGTGTGTTTGTCCAGCTCAACAGACTCACGGCTCTCTGGACAGCCATCAATTTCACGTTCAAATTAAATCTGTGTTGTAAGCTGCTTAGCATGGTAAGAGCCTTTCTTTTACACGTCTACATATAAGAAACATTAATATCAATCTTAAATGCATTGCTTCAAGGTATAACAAAATGATGCGTAATCTTGTTGTTCTCAAAATCTATCATTGCCAAATTGTGCCTAATGTGAGTGGCACATCCCATACAAACATAAAAGCTGGAAAACCACAGGATCATGCAAGCAGCCGCTCACTGCCTGCCTTAACCTGCAAGACATTTCACTGACTGAACCCCGATGAATCAAATCTGGGCACCAATTACGACCTTATACATGTTCTATGTGCCCACAGGGGGGTCCAGGTTTGGCTTGGGGTACAGCAGCCCAGGCACTGCGTCTTTAATGATGGAGGAAAACCCCAGTTGGCCATTAAAGGAATTGAGCTTTGTGGAACGGCACGTGTGGGAAGGAATATGTATGCAGCAGGTATTGTCTCCATAGATCAGAAAATGTCAACCAGGCCTAACATTGTCCGGGGTTTGAGTGGCCTTGAACATGTCGAAAGGATATGACAGAAAGAGGAGTTGAAGCTCTAGTAATGGATTTGCACAGGTCAGTGAAGATCCATATCAGTCTATACATAGATCCAAATCAACGGGTAGTAACGAGATTTGTCCTGGCAGTTTACAGGAAAGCACAATCTGGATTTCCTGGAACCAGATCACTGTGGCATTGCCACATTGCTGGTAGGATGTAGATGACACAAACACTTACTGATAGCACACCTGATACCTTCTTCAAACAGCACTAAGACCTGTTATGCAATCGTACAGTGAAACCTTTTTTAGAACACGTCCGTGAGACCTCACCTGTGTTGAAAGACCACATTCATTCTCTTGGCGGAAGGCCATACAAATATAACTGAACCTGTCACCAAAGACCAACTGTCTTCAGAAACCACATTTTTATGACTGATGGGGCAGCCTTTCAAGATAAGTTCTACTGTAAATACAGAACAGTGTATACAGCTGCAAAGTCTGCTCAGAACATTCAGAGTTCAGGGGATGGCTTGCAGAGTATTCTCAATCCCAGAAATACACTTAATTCCACTGATATCCAATTGACAACCATTGTCTATTCAAACCTTTGAGTCCAGAAATGCACTTAAGTCGACTGATAACCTTGACAACCATTGTCTATTCAAACCTTTAAGTCGAGAAATGCACTCAAGTCCACTGATCACCTTCACAACCACTGTCTATTCAAACTTTTAAGTCCAGAAATGCACTTAAGTCGACTGATAACCTTGACAACCATTGTTTATTCAAACCTTTGTTTAAGTCTAGAAATGCAATTATTAATAGGTCCGATGATAACCTTGACAAACATTGTG
>JAAUYG010036547.1_pt1 | contig 14280 bp, 9 predicted proteins | sample 7278091 | NCBI WGS metagenome assembly JAAUYG01 (sample SAMN14350201, study PRJNA611818) | marine sediment metagenome | isolation source: surface marine sediment (0.6m) | place: French Polynesia: Moorea | collected 2018-08
AAAAAACTTCCAAGCCATCCGCAAAAATAAAATCTTGTTTTTCAGGCGTTAGCACTGGACCAATGAAGCAGTAACACGGACAAGTTGCCACCGTGTACCGAAGACCGTTTTGTTTTCTCTGGAAACGGTGACCGGTGAAATAGTCACTCCGTATAATTAAATGTCCGTTGGGGGTCATTCTGTGCAGTTGTCTGAAAATCACCACCCCCCTCCCCCCGAGTTCATTTGATAGAGCTAAAAGAGAAAGAATTCCGCATATTATTTGATAACTGGAAGCCTTCCTGCGGGCATTAGAAGTTTAAATCCCAACTGAGGGAGACACAGTCACATTATAGTGCTTAATTTCACCCAACATCAAAACATGAAGGTAAAAAACAGAAATCCTTCCCTCAAGTTAATTTTACCTGTTATGTGATGCAAGCCTTATAATGTGCAAGTTAATTATCTCACAAAGACGACCTTTGTATGACAATAGCCGTTTCACGAGAACAAAAAGTCCGAGTGGGTAAGAAGTCCCCGGACCTTTTGATACAAGCTCCCGGGTGATTTTGGAAAGATGATTTCGTTACTGCAGAGTTCATGCAGCTCTCTTGTCTTTCCGGTGTGAAGGAGAAAGGGATCTTGTCAAACTTGGAATTTTCATCAGTTTTATCCGTGGATTTCAGGCAGTTACATACAGAGATGTCTTGTATAACCATAATTTTGACACTTATGTTCATTGGTAAGTGTACTTTGCCCGGTCAGTCAATCAAACACCGCGCCCGAGGCAACAACGAAAAAAAAAAGTCAAAAATAAATAGGTTCACGTCATAACGCCCCTAACAAGTCCTGTCAAGAGTTGGGGTAGATCGCCCACTTGACTTGGGCGTACGTTATGACAGCACAACCAAAAGGTTTATGATGGCACTTTAAAGTTTTGGGTATCGCGAGTACCATCAGTACACCCCCCTCGAGTACCCCAGTAAGTAGTCTGGTAGTCCCTCGGTTAGCATGATTTGAGAGGTGTCCTTTGGTGAGAGGGAGCATCACCATGATCACATAACCCCAGGCTACGGCTTGGTGAGGTGGGCTCGTGCTCGTTTACACCCAAGTCCCGGCACTCTATTCACATATTGCCTCGCATTGTAAAGGTTATTTTTTTTCTTCATTTTTACAAAGAACGTGTGCTTGTAATTTTAGGTACAGCTTTGGGAGGCTCCCTGGAACATCGGTCAGCCAATGCAGACGATTGCGCAAAGGTGTTCAAGGGGTGTCGAGTGAAGGCTGGAGAGTGTCTGTGTGGTCAGAAGCAGGCCTGCAGCAATCCTTTTCCTTATAGAAATGAACACCAGTGTTTCAAGGACCTGAGAGGTATGATGGAACCACCACAAACCCAGATCAGCAACTGCATGAATATCTGTGATGAAGATATGTGTTTGCTAAGTTTGCCACTGATTTTGTCTGGAGTTCTGTATTATTACCCTGGTGCCTCAGGTTCTTTGACTTATTGTGGTAGTTTAGCGAAGTCCATATTCGATCTGATGCTGGAACACGACAACGCGTACCACATGTACCATGATGTTGTTATACATGTTATATATGTATGATACTTGTATGACCTCGACAAATACCAACAGTAACCATGGTACATGCGGTAACCAGATCAACCATTAGCAAAATCTCTCTCGGTAGCATAAAATTAATATCTTAATATAATGTGATAATAATAATAATTTATTTTATATAGCATGAACTCCACTAGCACAGTGCTCTAAAATGCTTGGCGATATAGATAACAAGTAAATTGTACCAATTAAGTAAAACTCTGCACAAACACATTAGATATATATCGATTGGTTAAAAGGCTAAAGTTAAATAGTAAAGTCGATGGTCCATGGCACATATTAGTCGTCAAAAGGTTCTTTAAATAAAAATGTTTCAGTGTCCATTTGAAACTTTAACGTGACTGATCCTGCGTGTATGTGTTTGTAGTGCGTTCCACAGGCGTGGGCCTGCCACACCAAAGGCTCACTCATTGAAGCCTACTGTATAGTGATATTTTAATGTAATATCAATTTATCTTTGCCATTTATATTGTCGTAGCATGGAGGAATGTGTTACATTCAAAATGAGATGCAGGTTCAATTATTTTCAGGGGAATTTGACAAGTGCAAGAAGAACCCTTGTGAGAATGGCGTTTGCCTCATGGTGAAAATGGATGGTCATCATAAGACCTGGTGCAGTTGTGCAGCCTCAGGCTTTTATGGGAAGCACTGTGAACAGGGTAAAAGGAACTAAGTCTATGAAACGTGTATTGTCGTGTTACAACTTACAAGCTGTTGTATCAGTAAAGGCATCATTCCCCTTGCCATATATAGCAGGGTTTTAGTTCTGAGCATAGCGGTAGTACCAGAGCAGTACTTTTAAAAGAGACTAGAAGTATTGTTGAATTCTAGTATAACATGTAACAAGTCTTTCTTTCCAACGCTCGGTGCATTGAGCCCCAATATTTATCAGCCGATTATATGATAGTACTAGTAGGATTACAAATGTACTGACATCAATTTGAATGGAGCAAGGTGTCTTGTGCCTGCTACATTCCTCTACTGAATAGAAGGTTCGGGGACATGGTACACAATTTTTATCTTTAACTTCTAGGGACTTTCTTGTATGCCTTGTGTGTAGTTACATTTTACTGATATTTTCATTGCCCTTTCTTCTTGCAGTGTGCCCGGAAGATGACCGCGTACCTCGCCCAAAAGATTTCCCAACCGACTGCATCTTCTGAGTGTCTTAAAACTACTATCTGAGCATATCAGAACCCTTGTTTAACAAACATGGTGCTCTTGGGGTTCAATGCCATTATTGGTGCTGCTGTATACTGTTTGTTCAATATATATAGCATTTACAGCATTTAGATATTTATGTTACATTTAACAAGCAGTGTGTGAAAGATAGCTCTGGGCCATTCCATTTAAAAAATATAGAGCGCGTGTGTGGACAAAAAAAAAAAAATTGGACTACCCCCTAATGGATTATAAATGGATCATCATTATGTACACCCCACTCGCCAGTACATTTAAATTACTGGAAGAAATGACTACCGTCAGATTGTTGGTCACTACATAGCCCATCACTTTGTGCAATACTCCTTAGGCATAGGTGTTCCTGTCCCCACAAACTTCAATGTACAGTAGGCGTAACATGCCTCGCTCCCTCCCACCCCCCCAACACACACGCATGTCGCATTTCAATTATGTGTTGCCACCCCTCCTAGTGGATTTTGTCCGACACCCACTCCCACACGTTACAGATAGATATCCTGTCTAGCCTCCTCAACCTTTTTAAATGGAATAGCCCTCATGTAATAATGCACTTAGTTTACAATTACTAGTAGGCCTTATACTACAGTGTAGAAAACAAATGTAGTTGACGACTGAGTTTAATGGTCGTAGTGGTTATGGCATTATCAAGTAGCTATGTCGAATGTATTTTTCCCACACGTGGGCATCACTTTTTCTTTTGTTACTATTTATATATTTATTTATACCGTCACTGTTATTGAATATTTTGTCAATATGTTCAAAACTCGGATTAAACTTACTTTGGGTTGCAGTCAGAGTTAATACTTCAGTTTGTGCAAATACATGATGTGTACAATGTACTTGTCATCACGTAAAACTCAGGATGCTATATGGCCGCATTTTAGTGCAGACACACTGTGCATGTTCTGCCTATCTTTAGCGATATTTATTGACTGGTGCTAGAGGCTTTTCTCACTTTATCCACATATTTATGTATTTATGAGCCTTTCTCCTGTTACAGCTTTATAGTGTTACACTTTGTATTGGTAGTTTTGCATATTTTTTGCACGCCTTTCCAAATAAAATCTATGACAAGCATGTGTTCTGCTGTTTTTTTTTTTCCATCAATGAATCCCCAGTGTATATTTTCCAGCACAGAGCCTGGACATACTCCTGTGACTATGCGGATTCTGAATACTAGTACATGTAGGGATATTGACAAACATAAAAGTAGCGGATAGTAGGGGGGTAACCTTTGTGAAACATGCACAAATTCATAGTGCCTGTTTCCAAGGCTTTTTTAATGTTTAAGATTTAAATCCTAAATGTTCTGAATAATATCCTAAATTTAAGGTCCTGCAATTCACTTGGGTTATCAGGAGTACAAGAAGTATTGTCGGGTAATGACTTTTTGCCCTGTGAAGCCTAGGTATACTACCATCCCTTGCTTGTATCATGTGTATTGCAAAAGCTATCCACTAGGAATGCTAGGCACCCAGTATACTTCCATGCTCTGCCTCCCTTTAAAGCCTATGTATTTGACCATAACCTGCCTACCTTGAGAACCAGTTATTACAACCCAATCCCTTGACCACTATGCAAAGCTTGGCTACACTCCCATCCCATTCCCATCGCCCTGTGAAAAGTACACTTGTCCCTTGCCTGGTCATGCAGCGTATACTCCCATCCCTCACCTGTACTGCGATCATACCCCTCTCGCAACTTCCCTACTGCATGAACCCTAGGTATATATGCACCATGTACTTCGATGCTTTGCTTACCTGCTAGACTCATATACTCGTATATTATACCGGCCCTTGCCTACCCTGTGAACCCAAGATATACTCTCATCCCTTGACTGCTATGTGAAACCTGGTACATGTATACTCTCACACCTTGTCGGACCTCTTAAGCCTAGGTACTCTCCAATTGATTGCCTGCCCTGTGAAACCTAGGTATACTCCCATCTCTTGTCTGCTCTGTGAAACTTTGGTATATACTCTGGTTCCTTGCAACTTTATATCAGGCCTAGTTATAATCCCATCCCTTGCCTGCTCTATGAAGCCCATGTATACTCTTATTCTTTGCCTGCCCTGTGAAACATATGTAGATTTATCCCTTGTCAGTCCTGTGAAGCCTAGGTATACTCCAATCCCTTGCCTGCCCTGTGAAGCCTAGGCACAGCCCTGTCCCTTACCTGTCATGTGAAACAAAGGTATAATGCCCCCATGCCTTGCTACCTGCCCTGTAAAACCTAGGTATACTCCAATCCCTTACGTGCCATGTGAAGCCTTTGTGTACTGTCCCTTGCCAGCTGTGTGAAGCAAAGGTATACCGACAGTACTCCCATCCCTTGCTGCCTGCCTTGTGAAGCCTAGCTATATGCCCATTCCTTGTCTGCTCTGTGAAGTCGGGGTATACATGTACATGTACTCTCTTACCTTACCTAGCCTGTGAACCCTAGATTTGCTCCAATCCCTTTCTCCACCCTGCATGTGAAGCTTAGGTATAGTCCTGCTCTGTGGAGCCTATGTATACTCGCATACTTTGCCTGCCTTGTAAAGCCTACATATGCTTCCATCCCTTGCCCACTTTATGAAGCCTAGGTATACTCCCATCCCTTTTCTGCTCTGTAGAGCCTAGATATGCTCTCATCCCTTGCTACTTCATATGAAGCATAGTTATAATCCCATTCCTTGCCTACTCTATCAAGCCTATAGGTATACTCGTATTCTTTGCCTGCCCTGTGAAGCATAGGTAGACTTATCCCTTGTGAAGCCTAGGTATACTCCAATCCCTTGCCTGCCCTGTGAAGCCTAGGCACACCCCTGTCCCTTACCTGCCATGTGAAACAAAGGTATGCTACCTGCCCTGTAAAACCTAGGTACATGTATACTCCAATCCCTTGCGTGCCATGTGAAGCCTTTATATACCGTCCCTTGCCAGCTGTGTGAAGCATGCAGTTTCAAAACTTCAAGGGCGAAAGTTGCATTTAAAGTCCCTCAAATAAATCTTCAGGGTCAATTTCTAAGTCATACCATCACCAAGTATCCTATATTCATTATTTTCCACAAAGGAACCCCTCTCTCCACTCCACTACTGGAGCACTTGTCTTGGCCTAAAATCTACATGTCAATTTCCATTTGTATAGCAGGAGGTGGAACCGTACACAGACATCAACACAAAACTAGAAGAGAGCATTTGGTTTTGTTCAACTATTTTATTCAAATGTAAGTCATGATTATCCCATGCAAAAAGTTTTTTTATCATAAATGCCCCCAAAGCACTATACAGATGATGAAAATGAAATTGCAACTTGTATCGGGTATCACCTCGAACATGTATTTCAGCACTATAATATTGTTGGCCAAAAAACAATTTAATATTTTATGGCACATATTGTTGACATCTTTAACATGGAATGTATTAACAATGAAGAAATCATTTCTACCATAATAGTTACCAAATACCACTGGTAGGTTGGAGAGGCTGCCCTTTCTGCCTGTAGCTGCTCTGGCAAGACAACTCAAGTTTTATAGCCTAGTGTATTACGACATACATCGGCCCATTCAAACATGATTCGATCTTTCCTTGGAATGAAGTGAGATCAAGAACTTGCATAATTTCTGTTGCATATCGATTAATCTGGATTTTATATCATTATTTATGTCAATATTTATTAGTACCGGTAGTGGTAACTTTCATCATTCCCCATTGCCAGTCTTGTTATAAAAAAGTTTTCAACTTGCACAAACACTGCCCGCCGGCAATCTCAACCCAGGAAGCATACTTATCAAAGTAACAACAAGCAAATGGAAACACTGTTATATATTGTATATACACAATCTTAGCCAATATCAAACATGGACAGTCACCGAACAACTACAGCTACAAGAAGTTTAACATATGAGTATCAAAATGGCACACATGACCCGTCGTCCCACATCTGATCACCGGAACAAGAAGGAAAATGCAGGATTCACATGGTTTTCGAGCGAGTAAACGTGATGAATTTTCCATCTCACTAGTTTTTAATATTAATTTCTACAGTGATGTCATACCATGCGGTAACTTGCAAGTTAATTGATACATCGCTTGGTTACATCAAGTTTTGATAACAGAAGGGAATAGTAAACGTACATACATTGTGTAGGCTGGCAGGTGGAGACTCAATACATCTTGTTTGACAAGAATACGAGTGACAGGTGATAGATAATTCTGAATAAATGCATACAGGGCCTACGAGGTGGGTCATAGGTATACATTAAACTGAGGAGTTCTGTTGATATAAAATAGTACTGTACATGCAATTTGCTATTATGTGAATGCACTCAAGTTCTCGTGGGCACAAAAGCAACACAAAAATTTCACACCGCCAGACACCTCACGTGGAATTGTGCATCCATACCAAGCTTCTGTAACAAACCCAGTTTTATATTCACCCAGGTTTTAACATTTTGATCATGGTCAAATGTAACATAACAACATAGCCCAAAGACATACACGCTTGACTAAAATTCATAATGCTGAACAGTATCTTCAGTAACTCGGTAAACACAGTAAGGGTTACGCAATGTTATTTTTTTTTCATATATATATGTGAACATTGGTCAATAAACTGACCATTTAGTCAAATTGAAAATCTGGTTGGTTGCCTTGGCTCAACGTTGGACGCTATGGTTAATTGCATGGTTGATTTGTCATACCCAGTGACCGACTGCTTGACAACTATCGATACACGTACTCACATAAACTGACAGAGTAAAGCCTGAAGCTTTAGGACCATTGAGTAAATCATGTCACAGGTATCACATATACTGCTGAAACTTACACATATTTAAGAATCGGTAATTTTCTTTTGATAGTTGAACAAGTACCCTACACAAGTTGCACTGCACTACATGCGCCATACCTAAATTTATGTTCTTGAAACCTCTGTTATCATTTCAAGTACATCTCCAGATGTTTATGTAATACGTGTACGTCATGTACTGGGGCGAAATAACGTCATTTGTCTTACAACGACAGAATGTCTAGTTCGTGAGCAATATACTACAGTAAAACCTGTCTTGAAAGACCACACTATAGGCCATAAAATTATGGCCTCTCAAGTTTTTTGGAGACAAGGTTCAAATGCACTGAAATGTGGAACCTTCCGCCAAAAATGTGGTCCTTTAAAGGAAGTGGTCTCTCACAGCAGTGGTCTTTCGAAACAGGTTTCACTGTATAATCTGTACTCCATACATATGATAGTAAAATTCAGGTGCATGTATGGCCTGCACTGTGCATTTAAGCTCAGCCATTTTATGTAAGAAAGAAATTTGCTGAAACTAATGTAAACACCTTTTATCATGATTTGTTCATCACTCTTAATATTCGTTTAGTGTTTCAGTGTTAATTACTACAGGTTTTTTTTATTACTTTACAAACTTGTATCCTGTGTACGCAATGAATTGGGTTGCCACAGTCATTAAAGAATTTGGCACAACTGGACGATGAAAATATCGTCAGCTCCTTTTTTTCAACTTAAACAACATGCGCATTCTGTACTCCCAGAATTCTAACATGCACCGTAAACCAATTTTGACGTAGGTTTTCAATGCAAACTATTTTTACAGAATTTTATGACTGCTCATGCAAACATTTCTCGGTTTCCTCACTACATGAAAATCCTGCTGCTAAACAGTTAAAATCCTATTTTCCTACTACCCATGACAGGCTATCAGTGAAAAAAGCTTCAAAGATGCCACTGTTGTAAGATCTGCTCAGCCAAGGCCCGGACATTTGCCTTTCAGCAGTAGTTACAACGGTACATTGCTGAACAGGTACGAAACAGATTCCCCGTTGTGGGTTCTTCTTATTGCTTCGGCGAGCATCATGGACACATCGATAACCTGGAAAGGAAACAACACAAGAACAAGTCAGAAATCTTTCTTCTCAAGTATATAACAAAAAGTACCACAAGAATTCATAGCACTCAGATATAACATATCTCTGAATTTCAATGTTGCTCTTGTCTGCTGTTTTTTGCAGAGACCACCTCCGTGAAGACGACTGGTCATTTGTAGGCAATCCTTCATGCGTCCAATGCTCTACATCTGAAGATACTCCAGGTGTGCTCTGTTACAAACTTGAACACCTCGTGGTAGCTGTTTAATGGAAAAGGCTGGCCCCTCTGTACGTAAATGAAAAGCCTGGAATAATGCTAGTCTAGAACCAACAATATGCAAAATCCAGAGCTACTGATAACGTATTAATCAGAACTGTCAAGCAATGCTTTCAGTCGGCTGTCAAATAAGATTTGAAGTTCCCGAGAAAGAACAATGCCATCTCATATTCTATATACCAGCATAGAGATTTGAGACTCCCAAACAAACCTTCATTAGTGACAGTATTTTATTATAATTCTTTTAGAAATGTCGATGAACCAGCTTAATATCATATACAACACCTATAATTCTGCTAGCATGTATAAATCAGGCCTCGTAGGTAAGCACTATGCTTTGAGAACTTTTTTGCATCGAATGTTCATAGCATATACATGTGCAGTAGATCGATATGTACAGATATAATAGTTGTTTAATAAATAGTAGTGTAACATAAACCTCATCATATGCTGATGTTAATAACCTCAGAATTTTACTAAAATAAGGCTACACAAACCTACTGGAACTTGAAAATCAATATGAAGGGAAATTATGTCGAAATATAAACGAAGCCATTTTATATATAAGGCTGCATATAAGGATGCATAAATATTGCTTGGAATCATGGGATACCGGTACATAAAGTGCAAGTGCAACCAACACCAACTTTTACGGGGTACAATGCAAGACATAAACAGAATATTGATAACATGTCTGGGTACCACCAGTAACTACAGTAACATGCATGGACACCAAAACGATAACACCACATCAGAAGTTCCTATTGCCACCGACCTAAATAATAGCAGAGTATACTTTAATTTTGACTACTACCGGTAGGACATTATATTATTTCTTTTTCATTTCTTTATTTTTTTTTTGCCTATGGACACAAAGTACATGCCTTCCATAGTCAAAAAAAAAAAATACCGGATATTAACATATGCCAATAAAATATGAACAGTAATAGTGTTGGGAGAATCTGTAGGGAGTTCTGACATGAGGTGTCTATGGCCTTCCAACCCTGGGTGGCAATGGCCAAAATCTGCCGCCAACAGAAACACTTCTGGGAGATGTCGGGCAACAGTTCCACCCGTGTTGTTCTGGTTCAGTAAATGTAACCAGGCCGATATAATAAATAACATGATTTAAAGCACGCGGCAAATGTGTAAGACAAGTCTTCACAGGGACATGTAGGCTGGCGAACGGCTCTTTATACAATATCTGGGGGATATCTTTGGACATTAGCCGACATCCATGCAATGTCCAGTAGTCGCTCTATTTTACAACCCTCTATATTAAGACCACCCTTGATTATAAGACACCTTGATTTAGTTCCAAAGGGCAATTTTCTGTGTTAAATGACCTCTATTTTAAGACCACCTGCAATATAAGACCATATTTTCTTGGTCCCACGGGTGGTCTTAAAATAGAGGGACCACTGTATGGCCATTACTGACATGTGAGGTTTCCTGTTCGTGTACTTGCTGTTGGGGGGGGAGGGGGTTAGGTTTACATTAAACTCAACCAAGACCTTAAGATGAAAAGTGGAAGATGAAGATGAATTGGATGTAACCCAATATGCATAAGTCTGCAATACACACAATAAACATACAATAAATGTGTTGCCAATAGTAAACACAAACCATTTCTCTATATTTTACTGATGCATATATGTCTGCATCAGTATTTCAGGCTAGTATGAAAGGTATCCAGTATATTCTGACCAGGCGGATTCTTAGGTCTGTAGGCCTATTGGAGATTTCTGTTCTAATAATCATAAAATTTCCTTAAGAAACAAATTTGTTTCTACTACATATTTATAGGAGCTTATATTTCTTTCAATATGTACAGTCATATATAAATTTTCCCAGAACTTAATGCCCCTCCAGGCTGATCAATTTGTATAAGTGTCTACTTCTTGTGCATATGTTTAATGGGAAACTTCAAATAGTTATATAGTCTGAGTCAGCAGTGATTGTATTGAATATTATCAAGAAGCAAAAGGGCATACGATTTTGCCAGGAACATGAAAAAGCATTCTAAAAGCATGCATCTACAGGCAACAAAAAAAGAAGCACTATATGAAGCTAGCATCTACTTAACACCTATATAAATATGCATGAAGCTACATAATTATAAACAAATAACACATAGATATAGGGGCCACGATGGCTTCATTCACCTGTCAAGTCCCTGCCTTGTGTCAAGCTAAAGTAAGTATCTGTGTGTACGTGCTATATGGGGACGTTGGAAAATAAATACGACACAGACTCGCCGTTGTGTGTACGCCGCACTGCCTCCGCTAGAATCATTGAAATATCAAGGACCTGAAAAATAAAATGGGACAGAATGATGCAAATTCAACGAGGAGCAGTAGGAATTTATTCCGGCCGGATTCGGGTCAGCAGCAGGATTTGCACGCATGCTGTCAGATCCAAAGTAAAAGTTGACACGTACCATACAAGAGTAGACAACAGTGAGACTTAAAAGCTAACCGAGAGGTTTACAGGAGCAGGAGACAGGATTTTTCATGCTACCAGATATGAGACAGTCACTGACAACAGGCAAAATTGCCACATCGAGGCCCAATAGTCTTAACTACCTCAAATTTATAATTTTATATAAAATTTATTATCTATGCCTGTCATTTCATTTATTTCAACTCTTTTATTCCGTCTCCAAAATGATTTGCTTAAGTTAAAATGGTCGGCACTGCACATAACATACCCACGGTAATTCATAGATATGGTGGTAGTGACTCATGAACACATTATTTGTGATGGTAAATTTCTTCATTGTACCCAATTTACTTTGTTGTAGTCATATTAAGAATTTCCAAGGGTATATACACACATATAAGAGGCGACTCAATCTTATTGGAACATAAATGCATTTTGCAAGGCAGATTTAGCAAGATTATTATATGTCATGCTGAATTAGTGGGTAAAAGGCATAGCAATATCGCAAGATTAGCCTTTCAAAATATGAATATATTACATGTAAAAGAAGATAAAGAGCAGATATTTGTATTATTATCCTTTAAGGATCGGTACATGAAATGAAATACTGGGTCACAGGTTGTTAAGCTTGGCATCTACCAGGCAGTAGTATTATTTCTGGTAATTTTAGGTAAAGCAGGAAGGAACTCACGCTGGCAGTAATCCTAAAGCTGTTTTTGTAACTTTCTTCAGTCAAAATTCATACTTTAACTACTTTGTATTGAAGGATGCCTCCAAAGGAACAGCCTATAAAATATAAATTTACTAGTCAAGCCTTTCACCTTCTGACTACTGTAATTTATTGAGCATGACAATGTAATGGTCAGCTACACAGTCATGTAAAAATATATTTTAACATCTGGCAGAATAGTTTGAACTTGGTTGTCAGAGTGTAATTGAAATGTCAACCCTGAGGTAATTAATTGTCCTAAATGTAACTGAAAAAGGGAACAAAAGGAAACGTTTTGCAGCTATTAATATTTAGAAAGCGCTACTATCTATGTGTGTTGGGGTTGTAAATAAGTACATTGTTTTATATGAATATTCCAGACTGCCAATATTGAATACCTTATCCCTATTAATACAGCTGAATACTATATATACTTATTGATTAAAGTGTATGGTCAACACAACACTCTAGCTACATCACACACTGATCCGCACAACCACGATTTATCGACCGTGATCGCACAGAAACACACAGAAATACAACTTCACCGCAAGACACGATTTGAGTTTGATGTGATTTATGCCCAGTGGTACTGCAAGGTTGTTCACACTGGCTTTACCATGTTTACCTTCAGTTTGGCACAGTTCTTCAGTCGATCTTCCTGCGGTATCGTGTTGGTCACCACCACGGTCTCAAACATGGAGTTGTTGATACGTGAGACTGCTGGACCGGACAGAATACCGTGTGTACAGATAGCATACGTCTTCACTGCTCCAGCCTCCAACAGCCTATAACATACGTATCCAACACATATTATGTATCAGTATAATACATATGGAATATCAACATGGAAAATATTTTATTATATTCGCAATATGTAATATATTATTATATATACATGATCTACCTGAAATATATATACAGTGGTCCCTCTATTTTACAAACCCAAAAGTGATCATGTGCATCTTGATTATAAGTCAACTTAATTTAGGTGCAAAGTATGGACATTAAAACATTTGAAGACCAACTGCCATATAAGATCGCATTGTTAAACTCCCATGGGTGGTCTTAAAATAGAGGGACATATAACATTAGTAAAATGTCAACTATTTTCCGCAACACTAGTAATACCTCAAAAGCAAATGTCGCTAGACTGCTTGCATTACTTTTCTGTATCAATATCAGGGTAGTGTACTACCATATGTGTACCCATAGAACAGAATCAGTCTTGTTGGGCCCACTCTTCCCACTGCGGGACCACCCCTTCTGCTCCCCAAAAAATCTGTTGATCCCTGGTACATTTCACAGGTGCACTATTTTTTTATGCTGCAGCCCACTTACTTCTCCGCAGCGTGGCAGATTGTTCCGCACGTATCTGACATGTCATCTACCAATATGGCCACTTTGTCCTTCACATCACCAACCAGCACCATCGCAGCAACCTCATTAGCCCGTTTGCGCTCTTTGTGGATCAGAGCAAAGTCTACGTTTAGCTTGTCGGCAATAGAGGTGACGCTGAAATGACAACAAAACTCCACTTAAGAATCCTGAACAGACCACATTGGTCCCTCTCTTAAAGGACACTCTCTAGAAAGGACACCCCTCTTAGGCTCTAGAAAGGACACAAAATCTTGGCAGCAAGTACGGTAAATGCATGTGATGTTCCCTCTCACCGGAAGACACCTCTCTAATGGGACTAAATTGTTTGGCAGAATGGGTGTCCCTATTAGAGAAAGACTACTGTACACTACAAGACCAGACTTTAGCAACAGGAAACCAAGGAACACAAGCAGAACACCAAAACCTGCCCATAACAATGCTCTGTACATCAGAGGAAAATATAAAAGCAATTCATAAAATCGCCTTCGATATATTAAAATGTTGGGTCTTCCCAGAACGGGCTTCAACCTGATTTTTCTCTGATGAAGTTGACTAAGTTGTGGTCAGTATACATTGACCAGCTAAGGTCATATGTGTCATTGCATTTTTCTTGCACCATACTTTAATTTGAAGAATGCAATGAAAATGTCTCAACTGGTCGCATCACTAAACCCATAAGCTGAATCGACCCCAGTTTTGGCTATTTTATATAAGCCACACAACAAACAAGCACCCTATTCAACATTGACCTGCTGTTCACTTTAATCTAGAGGTACTGGTACATCGATAAGCCTATGTCC
>JAAUYG010061876.1_pt1 | contig 14279 bp, 11 predicted proteins | sample 7278091 | NCBI WGS metagenome assembly JAAUYG01 (sample SAMN14350201, study PRJNA611818) | marine sediment metagenome | isolation source: surface marine sediment (0.6m) | place: French Polynesia: Moorea | collected 2018-08
CCCCTCCATTTAAGAATTACATGTATCTCAATTTTAAGCCCTACCATCAGTGACATTCTTACGAGAAAATAGGTGATTGGACTCAGGGTTCATAAGAGAAAAATTGCCTTTCTACTCACTGAGTCTGAAAGAAAAGAAAAAAATGTTCCCGAATTTTCGGCGAGCATCTCGCTGCATCACGCACATTCCCCTGAAGATGGCAGCGAGATGCTCGCCGAAAATTCGGGAAGAATTTTTTGTTTTATTTCTGACTCAGTGAGTATAAAGACAATTTTTCTGCAGTGACATTCTTATATTTTCAATATATATTCAATATCCCTTCCTTTTAAAATGACCTTCAAGTTAAGACCGCATTTTTCTGGCTGAAAATGGAGGGCCCACTGTATGTGTACAACCGTATCTTTAAAGCCAACACCCTGAGGCTTGAGACATTATTTTCTGTCTTAAATTATGGTTTTATGTTGCACTTAGTCATTTTTATTTACCATCTATCGGCTTGTTTCTTTATCTCTCCTTCATTCCTTCCTTCTGTCCTTAGATTATTTCTTGCCACCTCTTACCCTTCTTTACTTCCCTTACGTATTTACTTCCCATGACTACTTTTGCATTAATTGTCAAATTACTGTAAATTCATTAATGTTCGCAGGGATTTAAATGTTTGCATTTTTGAGACAAAACCATGTTTGCAGGGATTACCGTAATATTTGTGGTTAGCTCAGGTCTTGTTAATTATCTAGGTACGTGAATTATGGTTGTGCAAATTTATTTTTGTGATTTAAAGATGGTCACAAATTTCGCCAAATAAATCCCTCACAAACATTTAATGAATTTATAGTACCGATCCAGCCACTAAGTTTGAAATCAAAACTTAATGCCCACAGTATACATGCATCTTCAACTTTATAGGCGAAAATTCCATTTTCACAGCCAAAATTCCATTTTGACAGCTCAGTCTTCCTTTGGCCAAATACATGGGAGAAATTTACAGGAATTGTTACAGTTAGGTTACCTTGCCAACCACGAGCACATGTACAGCTGTATGCGTTGATGAAATCATTACACACTCCATCGTTCTGGCACGGGGAGGATGCACATTCATCAATGTCCATATCACAGTTCTTTCCGGTGTATCCTCGCGCACACTGGCAAACATAGTCCCCGACCAAATCCACGCACGTTCCGCCATTTTGACAGGGGAAGACTAGACATTCGTCTGAAAGAGTACATATACACATGTACATCATATACCTCATAGCTAGATCATGCAGCCAACTATGAAAATTTGCAACATCCATTCAACCATGAAAATGATCCATTCATTCAAATAGGAAAATTTTGTGTAAAATTACAGAAAGTTCTAAAATTGGAAAGTAATCAATTAAGCCTGGCCCCTAGGGCTGTGTTGACATCCAAACAGCTCTGTCCTCCCTAATAACTCACCAATGTTTTCTGTACAGTTAACACCACGGAAACCTGGGACGCACTCGCAGGAATAGCCTCCGACAAAGTCATTGCAGGTGGCGCCGTTCAGACAGGGGGAGGGGAAACAGTTGTTACGTATGTCGCAGTTCTTCCCTGATAATGGTAAATATAATACAAAATATTTATAAATAATCACAAGGAATATGGAAACATTGTAAATAAAAACAAAATATTTAACAAATGGAATATTGGAACAAAAATTTGGGAACTACATGTATTGTCCAGTTTTCAACAAACTCATTGTGTTGACAATTTTTCTATTACTCATGTCCAGCAACATCTATTCTTGGATTTTTCAATTACAGTGAACTTGTATATAAAGGGACCAACATATATGTCTTATATATGCAGGTTCAATAACATAGAATGTATCCCCCAAGGACCTGTAAAGTGTGGACTTTAGAAACTGTGTGGACTTTTGAGGTGGTATTTATATACACTCAGATGCTCTTTAGAGTAGGTTAAACTGTATGCTAAGACAGTAACAATATGTTTTGTGCGTGGTCTTAATTAAAGGTTCTGCTGTGTATTATAAATACATTGTACAGCGGTCCCTGCATTGTAACACCACTGTCTCAGCCAGAACAATATGGTCTTAAATTGCAGGTGGTCTTAAAATGGAAGGATATTTATATTGAGCATATAACAGCGATGTCACCATCATTTGGTCTTAAAATAGAGGAAGTCTTAAAACAGAGAGGTCTTAAATCACAGGGATGACTGTATCCACATACATGTACAGTAGTCCCTCTCTTAGTGGCCACTCTCAACAGCAGCCACCCTGTCTAATAAGGCCATTAATCTTTGTCGCTACTACAATTAATGTATTTACTCCCTCTTGCCAAAGGCTACCTCTCTAATGTGACCACAATTTCTTGGCAAATAGGGTGGCCTTATTAGAGAGGGACTACTGTACAGCTATCCTGATGGTACCTTTGTTATACTCTATAGTACACCGACACTCGTAATCCAGGATCCGATCCACGCATGTCGCGCCATTCTGGCAAGGGTTCGGTTGACAGTCGTCTATGTTCTCACAGACCAGTCGTGGTGTGGTGACTAGGGTACGGAACCCAGCGGCACAGGAACACGTAAAGTCACACACCTGCTCTGGGTGTGGACAGGTTGGTTCACACATACGGGAGGGAAAACAGCCCCCCTGGGCTACTCCTCTGGTTTACAGACAAAATAGATGTTTTATAGTAACTGTTATATGAAAATATTTACAATAGATATGTGCAGGTAATTATTGAACTGATCCCACATCATTCAACCTTAGTACACTCTGCATGCAGTTTCGTACTTCGATTCATCTACTAGTAGTAGTAGTAGTAGTAGTAGTAGTAGTAGTAGTAGTAGTAATAGTAGTAGTAGTAGTAGTAGTAGTAGTAGCAGTAGTAGTAGTAGTAGTAGTAGTTAAGTAGTACTAGTAGTAGTAGTAGCAGTAGTAGTAGTGGTAGCAGCAGCAGTAGTAGTACATGTAGTAGTAGTAGCATCATACATGTAGTAGTATGAGTTAGTAGTAGCAGTAGCATCAGCATCATCAGCAGCAGTAGCAGTAGTAGACAGTGGGAAATACCTGGAGTCCCTGATCTGAGTATCAAAGTTGAGCAGGGGTGGGGGCTGGGAGGTAATACTGTATGTGATGAATCTGGGAGCCTCGAAACAACCTCGTAATGACAGTCGCGCATCAGTGGGCAGGTCACTACTCAGCTCACTGGGACTGGCCACGCCACCTATTGCCAATTCAGCAGCATTCAGCGTCTGTGCCGAGTCCGTTATTGAGCCTATTAGGATAATTGTATGGATCACTGATTAGGAAATAGGTTGATCATGGTACATACAGGGTATTACATGTGTATTTCATAGATATAATATTATGCAGCAAAACAGTCATTTAAATAATAATTAACAAGCTTAACATAAGTATAAGATACATGTACATGTAACCCTAATAAAATTTGCAATTATACTTGATAAAAATTTTACAAATATCACATATCCTTGATAAAAAATAATTTTGATAAATATATTCTACAAATTTCACATGTGACAATGTATAGTAATTTATGTAATTTAATAAATATAGATGCATTGTATACAGGCTTCATGCAAATATATATCAGGCAGTACATTGTAATTGATCAAGAAGAGTAAGAAAATAACTTTCAATTAGTATATTTCTTACAAACAAAGAACAAAGAAATGGTTTAATTTTCCATGCTCTCATCAAGTATGATCTCCCCGATCTATTTATTCTGAAGCATTGAGTTCCTACCGAAGTCGACCCTGGCCAGTGTAGTTCCTGTCATATCCTCCAAGGTTGCCATGGTACCCACCCGGCTCACCCGGATGTAGTGCCAGGAGCCGTTGTTATAGCTACCCAGGCTACTGGTGCTGAACACTCCTGATCCCGAACCCTACCATCACCATGGCAATACCGGAGAAAGAAGATAATATCATTTTACTCATCATCTTAGAATGTATGTACAAATGTATGTTACTACAAATGACGTACTAAGGGGACTACATGTATGTGCTGAAAACCAGAAAGAAACATAATTCCAGAAACAAAGTGATTTACATGTACATCCGATACTCATCCCCTTGATAACCAATGTAATGATAGCCAATGCTCAAGATCAGTGATTCCTTGCTTGTCACTGGTTAGCTGGACTTACATTAATTCCTCAAATTTCAGACATGCTTGGAGCAGCATATTAAGTGATCTTAAAATGCAATGTATGCGGAATGATAACTGATGTGTGCTCAGTAAACATACCTTCCGTGAATTTTCTGTCAACATTTTTTTGCAGGAATCTACCATGTACATGTAAAATGTCATGTTATGTTTTCAGAATTTTGAAGCATGGTTTACATGGAGTGCCTACCCTTGTATTGAGCCCTAGCACAAGTTGTCCCTGGCTGTTTATGTAAACAAGCAGGTAGGCGGGGCCACCATAATAAAACAACAATCCTCTCTCGGCCCTGAAAAAAGGAAATATAGTGTGGCATTTCAGATTTCATTTCATCAGCGATACCCCTCTTCATATAAGTACAGTATTTTCAACATAAGTACACCTTCTAATTTGACATCATATGCAAAATTAACACCTTATTGTTTTCTGATAGAAAGGGTGGTGGTTACTGCAATATACAATGAAATAGCATGAGAGACCACCTGACTTGAAAAGTCCTACATTTCAGTGTAGTGGAACGCTGTCCCCAAAGTTAACCAACATCTTGAGAAATCCCATTTTTATGCCCAATGGAGCAGTCCACGATAAGCATAAAAGGGTATGTAGGCTGATTTCTTTGAAGCAACAATTTAATAAATTTGTGAATCACTGCAAATTAAAGGAATACCAAAGATCTATTCCCCATCTGTGAATATGTATATATATATATACAGTGAAACCTGTCTTTAAGACCACCTGAGAAATAGGGACAACCTGGGAATTAAGGACATCTACTACAGTCCCCAGGCCTATTCAATACATAGAACTAGACCTGAGAAATAAGATCACCTCAGAATTCAGGACAGTTTTTCACAGTCCCTTGGGTGTCCCTAATTCCCAGGTTTCACTGTATATGTATACTACAACAGATTTAACTACAGCCGGCCCTCTCTAATAAGGCCACCCTATTTGCCAAGAAATTGTGGCCTTATTAGAGAGGGTAGCCTATGCTAAAAGGCTGAGAGAGGGACCACTGTACCGATACATGCTAAGGTTAATCACAGAAATTTAACACTTTTTAAATTTAAATTTATACATGTATTTCAATGCACTCTAAAGGTAAAAATCAAAACTTGTATTTTTGCAGACAATCACCTGGTACGAAATCGGAAAGATATGATCGTTCTAGTTCTGGGAGTCAACGGAATGTCCATCGTCAGGAAAGATGTGCTGGTTTCCATGGTAACAACGGTGGGTGGAGCACAGAAATCACCAGGACACCTGAAAATGTCGAGAGAGATGACCATTTTATAATGATATGAATTTTGTCAAGTATTGAGAAAAATTTACCAGAAAATTTTACTGGTATTAAACCGGTTCTTACAATTCAAAGGCCAAAGTTCACATTAATAAAGGCAAACCCAAACTAACAAGACATCCAAATATAATGTACAGGAAATACCAGTACCATGGTAACAGTTAGAGGTCCTTTTTCTTCTGTTACAAACTGTATGTGTCAATTTGTGTTCATTTCCAATGCAATAAGTACAATGTACAATTGTACATCTCCACAAGTTCACTCCTACATCAGTTCCTATTATGTATGACAAATTTTTGTAATGCTGTTTGGCTGAAGCTAGCATTTGTCAGGTATTTATAAGGGATAAACTTCTTACAATTAAGTAATTTTCCTACAAATGACTGTACTGTAGTATATGTATATGCCAAATATATATAGTTGGAAGCCATAATGCATCAAATTATATGCAGACTACATCTTGTGTTTTTGTAGGTGCCAAAAAGTACTGTAAATTCATTAATGTTCACGGGGATTAATGTTTGCATTTTTGAGGCAAAACCATGTTCGTGGGGATTAATATTTGCGGTTAGCTCAGTTCCTGTTAAGTTATCTAGGTACATGAATTGTTTGCAGGGTATTAAAATTTGCGATTTAAAGATGGTCGCGAAATTCGCCAAATAAATCCCTCGCAAACATTAATGAATTTACAGTATATATTATACATGTTATACTACAGCTTACATATTACTGAAAACTCCCGTACACTAATTGATAACGCTGGTACTGTACTTCATAATTTAAATAACCTGAAAATTAAAAAACATATTTTCAAATATGATCTCTGATCTACAGATCGATGCTTTTAAGCTGCTGTCAAAGTCGATGTTCCTATACATGTATGAACTCTGTCACCAATACTCGACTACACATGACAAAAAATTCTACTTCACAAAGCCTAAATTTAACAGAAATTATCAGCATGATCAGGCTCTCGGGCAAATTATCAGGCAAATTAACTACACCAAGCAAGAATCTAAAGATATAAGCCTTATATACAAAGGTACAAAATATATAATAATATGTACATGTATATCCTTTTTATACATGTTTTACTTATAATACATAGTTAAACTATAGAAACAGAAAGTTGCCCATGGATGTTACATGTATACTGCATATGGAGAGAGAGAGAGGGAGTAATTATAGATGTGAGTACAATGGTCCCTGCATTTTAAGCCCACCCACTCGGCCAAAAATATATTGTCTTAAATTGAAGGTGGTCTTAAAATGGAGGGATTTTCACATTGAAAATGTAAGAGTACTGACACCATGGCCACTGATGATCGGCCTTAAAATGGAGAGAATTGTGAAATGAAGGAATCTTAAATCCCAGGGACCGGTGTACATGTATGTGTGTTAATGTGTGAGTTTGCTGGGGGCACATGTTTGTTTGTGGGCTCAAAAATCTATTTCTGCCAATATTTATGCCTAGTACATATGTAGCATTCTGTTCCTAATACAAAGCGTATACACTGGCAAGCTTATATTGCTACATAATTGGTGAGAGTGGCGCTTTCATTATCAAAAATTACACGGTGAACAGAGGCAGAATACTGAAAATTAAACCCTGATATCCTAAGAGCACTTAACAATAATTTACTTCACACTTAAAATTTAAAGCCAATATAGTTATTACTTAGTAATTACTATTTATAAAGTATTTAGCATTAACATTCAATAAATAAAATAGCATTACAAGCTCAGAAAATAATTATAATATTATACTGTATACATGTAGTGCATTTCTTATATACAATCCTTAGTTTATGGGGTAAACATGCATATAAAGTAAGCACGTAAAAGTGTAAGATACTAACAAGGAGGTCTCATATTCATTGTAAACAGATAAAGTATGAAGTTGCCACTTACAGTAAAACTAAGAAATAACCTAGAGAACCTGAGTGAAATAAATAAGCATTCAGCCATTGGACTTATAATGAGACGAGATCTCTATGCATGTGGGTTGTGCTAGGGCTATTCATATACATGTATGCTAATTTATATAATTGCTATCTTGATATGGCTTGGTGATGGCTAATTATACAGCTGTACAGGTGACCCAGCCTTGGAGAGCAATCAAAGATAATTTGTGTTATAGTATACAGCCATTATACTATAATATACTTATGGGGGTTATACTAAAATATCCCAGAAGATATACTGAATTAGTTAAATGCAAGTTGCTCTCTTATATAGGTCAGCTATACATGGAAATCTTGTCTTGGGAACAAAATTCAATATATTTCAGCAGTCAGTGGTAAAATTCTTCTCTTGTGTAAATTAAGTACATTTTTCTACTTATTACATAATTAAGAAATATAATTAAAGATTAATATATTTCATGCAGTAAATTTTAAACCTTGGCACTTCATATTTGTCAAATGAACTAGTCAAGTGTGACTGCTGTGAAATATAATAAAAGATTAATATATATATATTTCATGCCATAAATTTTACACCTTTGCATTTCACATTAATTTATCACATGAGGTTGTTAAGTGTGACTGGTTGTGATGAAAAACTGATTTTGCTTCCCAAGACAAGGTCTTGTTGATAGTGTTCCATATGATGAAGGGTTGCTAGGTTACAATGGTCAATTACCCAATCAGGTCCCTTAATTGTGCCAAGTGAAACAATGCCATAGCAACATCTTATTATACACAAGACAGATATTTATAACTAGCAAACATCACTGTCACAATATGCATGATTATGTATTAAACCATTTGAGAGCAGACAAATGCAAGAGCTGCTATATAAAATGTATAAATTTCACAAAAAGTACCAAACTCCACTTAAAAGTATCAGTCAATATACATGATATATGCATGCTCTGCTATCTTGTTATAATTAATATATTATTCCCCATAAGAGCATACAGTCTCGGTACCACACTGAAGGCAGTAGTAGCCACAGAGTATATTTAATGACTTATTACTAGTTCCACCACGGCGGTCACACCAAATTTTACGGTAACTATTAGTGGTAAAATATCGCTTTACATATATCTCGATTAATTACAAAAGGTATATGATATGGATTTCACACAATTAACAATGCAAGACACAATCTCTAAAGCAACACATTATGCCAAAATGGGAACGTCACGCTTCTAAAAAATCGACTTTGCCAAATGACAAAAAATAAGCAAGGGTTCAAGTTCACTTCAAACACTCATATTCTAGCCAAAAAAAGTATAAAAGGCAAAATTTTGGCAAGTTTGCCAATGGAAAAGTCCTTTTGTTGGAAGTCTTTTGACATTGCTTAGAGATACGGCATGTTAGATTTTCTTCCTTGAGTAGTACTAAATAAGTATGAATTTATGAGCAATAAACTGGAATGGAGTTTGCCATTTTAATATTTTACCAATATTAATTAAACTTTGGTAAAAGAAAATATTATAATATTATTTATTGCAAATCTTTTTCTTGCTAATAATTATTTAAATGAAAACTAATATGTATAAGACATTATTAATGTACATGCAAATGAATCCCAAAAATTTGTTAATATGGAAAAGTGTAAGAAAACTTCTAGAAACTTATGCGCTAGAAATGTCTAACTGAAGAACAATGTCTATGTAATTGGCCTACTATTAGAATGTCTCAAAATTTTTATACAAGCCCAACTAGATATGGACACATTGTCTATAAATTATACACAAATATTCTCTACACAAAAAGATAAAAATATCAGTATTTAGAACATTTTATCTACAAAGAATATCATCATGATTATTGCCATTTTTTTGTAATGGCATTCAAATGAAAAAATCAAGATAATCATTATAAGAGCAAATCACCAGTATATGAAAACATGGCAGATATAAGTTTACAATAACATTACCAGTAAAACGTATTGATAATGCATACTGGACTTCTAAACTTCTGGATATTTTTGCTAACAGTAAGGGGTATCCAGATTGGATATTTAACTACCGGGGTAGTTATATATTTATATAGTCAAATTTACAAAAAAAAAACAAAAAAAAAACAATTCAGCCAATCATGTCTTTTATTGTGTAGTGAACTACCACATGACCCAGGTAGGCTTGTACCCTCCTGTCCCTCTGTTAACTGTTCACACTTACTCAGATATACCCTCCGATGCATCGGGACGTTCCAGATCAACTCTATTGCCATTTATCTCCAGATAATCCAGACAGACGACCAGGTAGGCTATCAGTCTCTCTGTGTTCACCTGATCCAGAAAAAAAACATTAGTAATCCCTAATCCAGTTTGAAAACCCATACTAAAAATCAACATCTTGAAAGAACAAACACAAACCGACAGATTGCATAAGTACAAGACAAAAGCTTGAAAATGTAGGCTTGGGTCAGGCTTGTAAAAAAACACCTAAAGTGTAGGAATAAATCTTATTGAATAGTATCTCAGGGACAGTCACCTTCCTTACATTTGCTACATGTAACTTAAAACAGTTGTAACACGTGACAGTAAACTGGTGTGATACCGATGCACAGAAATAGCACCGATTTCATTTGTACATTGGCTGAATTATAAAAAAAAATATGCTTAAAAAATATTAGACTTTCTATAATAAAGTTAAGTAGCAAATCCTACTGAGCTAAACATAAAGATTGTTGCTTGATGATGATAATGATGATGATCCCTGTATTTTAAGACCACCCGTTCAGCCAGAAAAATACCATCTTAAATTGGGGGTGGTCTTACAATAGAGCGATATTTACACTGAAAATATAAGAATAGTGTCACTGATAGCTGGTCTTAAAATGGAGGGAATTGTTAAATAGAGGGGTCTTAAATCACAGGAACCACTGTATATAAATATTTGCCATGACAACCATATCTCACCCTGAGGTTGGAGACATCCTGGTACCCCCCTATGAACACATCACCGGCCAGCTGTGACAGGTCCAGCTGGGTATCCACGGTAACCAAATAGTCCACGAGCACCTGGGCGTTGTTGATGTATGCCTGTGTTTGCAGTCGATCTCGCAGGCCTTGGATCCTCACTGTGTAAGAGGTATTGGCACGTAGATTCCCACTGCCGATATACAGCTGGTAAAGCAAAGGTTGGAGATTAAGTTTAAAACCATGAGTCATCACACCATACATACTAGTATATGACTCACAAAAAGAACTGGCTCAGCACTAAAGATACAGAAGCTTCTTATAATCTTCAAGATCAGTATACACGCCATACACAAAATGTATTTTGTCACCCACATACATGTAGAGCTGATCCAAATTTTTGGCCAAGCTTTCTATTATAAACGAACATTTTTCAATTGACAGATATTCTCTCTCTCTCTCTCTCTCTCTCTCTCTCTCATTGCCGAGATTACAGTGTATACATTGTGCTTCTTACATCTATACATTTCTACATGTAGTTTTACACCTCAAAACAAGATGTGTTATACTATATTTCTAAAATGACAGTCATATAAACTAATTAGGTCAGCTTAAACATTTAAAAAAAGTACACTTGAAAAATGTTTACTGAAGTAATTTGCAGTATCATCAAGCATCTTAAACGAGAAATTTTTATGTAATTAAAGATGCTACGAAACCAAACACAATTCTACCACACATGCAGTTACTTATATATATGTGGTTCATGAGTGAATTACCTCAACAGTGGTATCAGACGTAGACCATTCTATGTAAATTTTCCCCGAGTTGACACCAAGTGCGAAGAAGCCCGCCCCGCCATTCTGGTATATCAGCATCCCCTTGTCGTTACAAAAACGGAAACGGAAAGTTATGGAATCTTCCGCCCCATGGAGAATGCCCCGGGAGGAGGAATACTGGAGGTAGGAGTTCACATCCAGGAAGATCTCAGCCGCTCCCACCGACACAAGAATAAACACTGAAACAAGCAAATGACAGAGACACAATTTTAGATGTCGGTTAAACAAATTCATTATACGGCTGGAAATGGCCTGATTCATATGATAACTTAACATTTAGAAGCTGGCTCTGACAGGCAATGTCACTGTAACATTCGATAGGGCTCCACATAGGTCCAAATAATTATTATACTATGTCACATGTCACTTTTTATTTTTTGCCCTATGTTCCATGTCACATTTTACCATGTTTACAAGATGTTGACATCACTTTCTACAGTTTTTATAAAAGGCCCACGTCGGATTCTACAACTTTTAAAGTGGCCGTGTCGCACTTCATTTTTTACCCATGCGAAGCCCTTTCTTAAACCAGAGTTAGCTAGTAGTACTTCAGTTCTTGTCGTTAGAGACAATTATTTTATGGCAAACTGAGTAGTTTTTCAGCACAGGGTCTATACTATTTAGAAAGGAGGCCCAGCGTAAATGATGAAATCATACCGAAGGCTGTGATGTAGGAGGGGATCTTCAGGAACCACTTGCTGCCATAGTCCTTCATTGTGTATCCGGAATGCAGCTGAGATAGGATCCAGGATCCAGGATCAATCACATTAACAGAACAGCAATATTAACTCCTAGTTGTCATGACTCGGCACATATCCTGTGATCCAGACATGCCTGTAATCCAGATATTCCTAGGCTATATCCATATTGCATACATCATCAATGATCTCAGTAAATAATTTCACCCACTGACAATGGCACCACAATTTTTAAATCTGCAATGGACGGTATATTGACAGAAGCAGATTATAAGCTAAATAGTATACATGTATATGTATCCGGCTTCATCACTCTCCACTACGATATCCTATTATTTGTATATTAACCACTTATTTCATAATGCAGTACTTGTGCAAACATGTATTTTAATGTTTGCTAATTCTGTAAATTTGACGATATTAGGTAACTCCATGCATTGAAGCCTGTTAGCTATAGACAATATGTGTATGTGTTTCAGCGTACCCTGTGGACTGAATCATAATTCCCCCACTCAACTACAAGTATCGTCAATACAGATCAATTTAACCACAGCCACGCCCACTGTATTGAAAGAGCGTGGATATCTGTAGTAAAACTCGGTATTTGACATTTCGTTAGTTGAGTCAGACTGTAGCGGCCGGGCCTCATTGGTAGGGGGGAGGGGTCGGTCGCGTGCTGCTGATGACTGCAGCTGGCGGGATGAGCAAAATGTGCAGTGAATTGAATCGGGAATCAATAGGGTAGGAAATTAGGGGAGAACCCACCTGGCCAAAGGCGGCGAGTTGGGGGTGGGGTTGAAACAGGTGGAACAAGGATTGCACCACCCCCACACAATAGCCATTATGCCGCTTTCTCCTCCCCACCCCCCCACCCCCAATCCCCAGGGGCAATACATTGCCTGACAGTCAGAAGTGGTAGCTGCCGGTATCTGCACCATTGTGCAGATCGGCATGCTTGCTTGACCGTGGAATGCACAAAGAAGAAATCAAATTACTAATATCCAAGCTAGAAAAGTAACATAAAGAAAAAAAAAATGAGAAGCCTCATGGCTATAGCCGTTGCTGTTAGCACTGCATGGGACCATGACCAGGCAAACGAAACAAGAAATAATTAAACCAGAAGAGTAGACTACCGGTAGTATGTTTGTTATTGCACACTATTGGCCAGGCAATGTGACTGATTTAGAAAAGTTGCCTTTGGTAAGATGGAAAACTGAACTTGTAAATTACCTTGTTACCGGTACTCCTAGTTTTAGTGGCTAATTGAGGTGTATTTGTCTATACATTAGGGATTGAGAGTGGCCATTATATACGTGGTATACATGTATAAGACAAAGACAATTAACAGTTGCTGTAACAGTTCCCGGTTACTCAGCTTGTGGTTCTGGTGGGATTCATCATACTTTGTCATTCTCCCCATTCCAACTTTGTGTCGGTTTGTTAACAAAAGATATCAAAACATATCAAACCATTAACTTCTTTTTTGGTGGGTCAGCCTTCCATCTGGCTGAGGGATGAAGTGGTTGGAGTTGGTGAAAAACTGACACAGCGTAATAATTAAGGATGGGTCTGAAATTTTGGCCCAACGATAAGAGATACCAATGGAATTTTTTTAGTGGTTATAATAGCTAAATGGTAGATTATGGGTTGCTATTAGACACTAATAGGAAGTCCAATCTAGGGAGTTCAACTGCAGAAGTAACATACTCAACTACTACCCGCATATGTTTTAGTGAACCATTAAATAATTTTTACTTGTGTCTGTATACATTTCCTTTGAAAGTAGATGTAATAACAAATCTTGCCAGATTTTACTACAACTTTAACTTAACCCCTGAGCCCCAAATTTCACTAGATCAGTTTCACTCTACGGCTAGCCCTTTTTGAGTTTGAGGCCATTTTGAGACAAGTGCACCGAATGACCTCAAATGACCTTAACACTAAAATATCAAAGGTACCCCATATGCATGTTACAATTACCCCTGAGTCCCAAATTTCACTTCATGTCGCCCTACGATTAGCAATTTTTTATTTTTCCATTGGCCATAATGCTAATTTCAATTTTTTTTAACAATTTTTAAATTTGAAATTCAAAATCCCAATGGGTAAACTTTAGTGAGGATTGTCAAAGGGAAAATTTGGAAAAATTTCAAAATGCTATTGCTCCTACAGTTATTCTTCTTTTTCAACCAAAATTTTCACTCCCACAGGCTCCAGTGTTAATGAAAATTTAAATCTTTTTTTTTTTTTTTAATTAAATTTGAAATTTCAAAATGCCAATAAGTACCTTTTGTGAGGACTGTCACAGGGAATTTTTAGAAAAGGTTTGGTTGAAAAAGAACCATAACTGTGGGAGGAGTAGCGTTTTGAAATTTGCACTCTCATAGGG
>JAAUYG010245871.1_pt1 | contig 14277 bp, 5 predicted proteins | sample 7278091 | NCBI WGS metagenome assembly JAAUYG01 (sample SAMN14350201, study PRJNA611818) | marine sediment metagenome | isolation source: surface marine sediment (0.6m) | place: French Polynesia: Moorea | collected 2018-08
CACATAACGTACAACCTGTTTTCGCCCAAGCTGCGAAGGATTGAATTATACAAAAGCTCACAAGTAACGGATGCCTTGCTGCTGACCCTGTCCCAGAGTAGCTCTCGACTGCAGCATTTATGTATTCATGGTTGTCCAGAAGTCACAGGTTTGTTTAGTCATAAAATAGTATCTTATGTGTATCATGTGTATAGTACCAGTACCTAGTTCTGTTGAAATTATTCATATACGTTTTCTCTATTGACCATTGATACCGGTAATATAAGACCACTCGCTTATTTAGACCATGGTGTTATAGCCATATTAGGTGGCAAAAAATCCCATATATGTAAGACCATATGGTCTTCTATTCTACACTTTTTCTGGAACTGGCCCTCACCAACTCCCAATTATAAGACTATGGCGAAGAAAGCAGTACATATGGTGGTATTATTACATAATTCACATGAAGTGTATACTTTTGTACATGTGTATATGATATTTCAACAATATACACATCACCAATATTTAATATGGAGTCTGAAGCAGCAACAAGAGGTCCACAGACCTTAAGAATCTACTTGAATGCTTATCACTATGGTAAGTCTGTGACAAAATGTTAGAATGAAAATGTACATGTATGGTATATATTTCTTTATTTAAGATGTTGGAATTGTGCATATAACAGCAAGGCAGAAAAAGCTGGAGACTCTAGAATTACGCAAACTCCCCAACTTGACAGAGAAGGGGCTGCAGGGAATCTCAAGTTCCAGCCTCACAAGGGTGGATATCCGGGGCTGCTTAAAAGTGGAATCCTCTGGTCAGTATTATTAACAGTTTTGCTTTACAGTGGTCCATCTCTTAGTGGCCACTCGCACCAGAGGCCACCCTCTCTAATGAGGCCACAATTTTTTGCTGCTACTACTAGAAATGCATTTACTTCTCCCTCTTGCCAAAGGTCACCTCTCTAATGTGGCCACAATTTCTTGGCAAACAGGGTTGCCTTATTAGAGGGGGACTACTGTACATGTATTTACATAATCTTCTTTGTTTATCCTACCTGATATAATACCATGCTTTACACATGTTACAGAAATTGTATTTCCAGATGAGGCTAAGCATTTTACAAGTCAAATGCAAATCCAATAGCACTGGGGGTGGCAGTTCCCACAAATTATTAACTATAGACTGCAAGCTGTTGTAGCAAACTGTTACTGTAAATTTCATTAATGTTTGTGAGGGATTTATTTGGCGAAATTCACATCCATCTTTAAATCGCAAAAATAAATATCTACAAACTTAATTCATGTACTTAGATAATTATCAAGACCTGAGATAACCACAAATATTAATGCCCACAAACATGGTTTTGTCTCAAAATGTCAAAAGTGCAAACATTAATCCCCATGAACATTAACATGATTAATGAATTGACAGTAACATGTGCATGATGTATAATAGTAGCTTCTTTTTGTTCTTCTTCAGCTGTTGCGAGATTATATGCAGGTTTGAAAAAAAAAAAGAAAACCGCAACAAGTCCTTGAATCGCAATACAAAATTTCTCAGTAGCTAAATAGAAGCATGGAGAATGCTGATGCAGTGCAGAACATTACGGAAGACACTGGGGGTATAGTGAGAGAATCTGATACATATGTGGCCCCAGAAAACCCTGGATCTCCAGGCTTTGAACGGCTGAATCCAGATGCAGAGCAGGAAGAATCTGATACCGAGTCATTTGTTGATGCTCTTGAAGATCTTCAACTGGAGGCTGAGCAACTCCAGAAAGAGCAGGGCAGTACTGATGTATGTCAGAACTCTGGATCACCCTGTGATCGCCTTTCGGATTTCCAGGATATAGTCTCTGCATCTAAATTAGGTACGTTGAGAAACGATAATGAAATACGTAATAATACCAACTCAGTAACTGCCAGCATTGAAGAAAATCCGGACACAGACCCTATGCAGCCATCTGGATCCAGCCAATCAGCAGTGTCGCATGTCGTTGAGGATAGTTCTGGATCAGACTCTAGCGATAATGATGATTCTGGGAGCAAGGAACAGTGGGAGGAGGAGGCGCTGGGTGAAGATAAAAAGGAGGAAGAGGAGGTAGAAGAAAATGATCCAGAGAAAGAAGAAGACGGTGATGATGATAATGACACAGTTGTCAATGAAGATGTCCTCAGGGAGCGCGAGTCTAGAATGTCACCAGAGGAACTCCAGGTATTCTGTTTGTTCAGTTGTCATGGTTATTGGTAGTTTGTTTGGTTTTTAATCCCTTTTCAGTGCTGTTTGTACACAGTATCATCAGTCTTTGTTATTAGTAGTTATTGCCAATCCCAAACTGTACAGAGAAGTTTTCTCATTTAAATATTAGCTATATTTACTAATTATTTAGTTTTGATCAATCCAGTTGTGGCATTCAAGACCAAGTCCACCATGTTTGCGCTATGGCAACATAACCACATGGCAGTATTTTTCATTTTACCCTGAAATAGGAAGTTTTGTTTGGTTGGGTAATATGTATCGACTTCTGCACTTCCGTGGGCCTGTAATGCAGGTGGTGAAGGTCCGGGTTTGTGATAACTCAGATTTCCAATGAAATTTTATTTTCTACCAATATGACGAAGATAGGCAATATTCCAGTAATATTTTCCTCAGAATTTGATGTGGATTATCCACAAGGGTGGATTACCCATGGATTTCTACGGTAATATAGGCCGGTAGATGGTACATGTATTATGGGCAAATTCTTCTAACTAGAAAGCTCAGTTTGTACAAATGCCTACATTACTTTAAATTCTAAAGTAAAAAAAAATAAATTAAAGAAATAGTGCTGTGGTCTCAAAATGACAAGAAAATCATATTGTTTGTAGACTGACATTGTTATCACCTTTTCTTGCTACCCAGTCTAGAAAAGATGAAGCCCAGCAGTTGAAAAGCCGAGGCAACGATCTGTTCAAGGAAGGGAACTACATGTGCTCCATTGATGTGTATACAGAGGCCATTATGATGTGTCCATTGTGCAATGCCAAGGAAAGGTCCATCATGTATTCTAACAGAGGAGCGGCTAAGATGAAATTGGTAAGGCGGGAACAAGATAGTTTGCAAGTATGAAGTTCATGTGGACCGAGCTTTTTTTCATAGCATACAACTTATTTGCCATTTCTTTAACATCTTTTTGTTTAGGTTTTGAATTGGCAATATGGAAAGAAGTGTGGCATGATTATTTCTGAAATAATTTTTTTTCGATTTCTCATGTTACCATGGTTACTTTGCTGCCGGCTCCTTAAGACAATAATTCAAACAGTCCCTGTGGTCTCTGGAATTGGACCATCATTGTATGGTAACACTGTAGTCTTTGTGTTGTAAAGCCCACTGATACAGCTAGAAAAATAGTCTTAAATTGAATGTTGTCTTATAGGAAATAGATATATTGAAAATAGGGTGGTGTGGCACTTAAATTGAGGGGCCTTAAATCACTGAGAGCACTGTATTTATATAATTATCCATACCGTGCAATTATGAATCTAGCTATGGTAAAGCGACAGCAGCAGGTACAAACATAAAATAAAAGAAACATAAAAAACGTTATCTATCCTTCCCTTGATGTGTCTTACAGGAAAAGTGGAAGCCGGCAATCAAGGACTGCAGTAAGGCTCTGGAGCTGAACCCACAGTATATGAAAGCGCTGCTGCGCCGCGCCGAGCTGTTTGAGAAGACTGAGCAACTGGAAGAAGCCCTGAAGGATTACCAACAGGCTCTGGAGATCGACCCAGGGATGCATTGCGCTAGGGAAGCCTGTATGGTAGGTTGCACCTACTGGAACATCCCGAGGCTCAAATACTTGAGGATTATTGCATTCGCCCAATGATATATTTTTGTAAGCACAACAAAGTGTCAATCTGGCATGCTGTAGTTCATCCATGCAAAAAGGTAGCACTGAACAACTGAGATAGCACTATTGTTATATAAAGGTACATGCCAACTCCTTTTAAGCACATATTAGGTGATATTAAGTAGTATTTACCCAAGAAAGGAATTTTGACACGGCGGAAAATAAACAATTAGCAGTACAATCATCATCCACACATACCCTACATTAAATATTCCACTGTTTCTATTGGTTAAATGTTTCATCCAAGACCATCACAACTTCTGCTATTGGCTGAGACACTGGGTCAGGTCATGGTGCAATAATGAAAGATCATTGTGGAGTTAAGGGAAATAATAATTTGCATTATTACTCCAATGTATTAAAAGATCCTTTTCAGGTATATAGAAAAATGTTGAAAATATGATCCTTGGACATTTCCACCCTATATGCCTGTGTCATGAAGATAGTGCCATTGTAATGATGTAACCATGCTGTTTCTCCTTCTAGAGGTTGCCAGACCAAATCAAGGAAAGGAACGAAAAGATGAAAGCAGAAATGCTGGGTAAGAAACTTCCTACATACATGTACTTCAGAATCTGCCATTTAAATTTTCATCCTATCTGGCACAGATTTAACAAAATGTTCACATGGCTCAGTTGATATTTTTGTGAACCATCTGATACCTAATATCTTAATCTAGTTGAGTTTTGTTCAAAATGCAAATGATTATGTTAAGAAATACTCTATCTTAGGCTATTCTGTTTGTATTTTATAATTTGGTCAATGTTACCGTAGACTGAAAACGTTTTGCATCGGCGGCAACCAACGAGTGTAGTATATACATGTAAAGTTTCATCAGTCTTTGTGGTATTACACATACTGCAGTACCCCTCTAATAGCGACACCCCCTCTGCCAAATAAATTCTGGCCTCATTAGACAGGTGTCCTTCGGTGAGAGGGAGGATTAAAGGGCTTCATAGTACTTGCTGCCTGGTAATTCTGTCCTTATTAGAGAGGTGTCCTTTGGCGAGAGTGTCCCATGAGAGAGACCACTGTACGGTTTTTGATTTCCCGTATTTTACATCTCCGCCTGGTCTTCTGTCAATTTCAGGGAAGCTGAAGGAGCTAGGAAACCTCGTACTGCGACCGTTCGGATTGTCCACCAATAACTTTCATCTTCAGCAAGATCCGACCTCCGGGTCGTACTCCGTACAGTTCCAACAGAACCCTCAGAATAACGGCACATAACAGTATAGTTTAGGGGCCTGGGGACAATTTCTTAAAAAAATCTCAAGTCCACTAGTGATCTTAAGCAAGGAAAAAGCAACACTTGCCAAGGGGATTAGTCAACTTAAGTCTGTAGACTTTTTCAGAAGCTGGCCCCTGGAGGAGTTGCCTTGGGAGGAGGGGGGGAGGGGTGTATTTCTGTGTACCCATGCACACAATTGGCCACTAAGGCCACCATGGAAATCAGTGTCCAAGAATTCAGACCACATGTTGGATGACCAAAAGTTACACATCTGATGCTCTGTTGTTTCAGAATTAAGACTAACTCAGAAATTGCTGGTCTTAAGACCACTGTAGCCTCAGACATGGTTGGTCTGAATTCCAGGGTTACACAGTACTGGCCTTACAGAGAAACCAGCAATATTAAACTCTCAGTTCAACCAGCTGGCTTTGGTTGTTTCACCCTGTGGAAGGGATCATTTGGATTCCTGTATGATATATTTAAGAAGCTAGGGATTGATATACATGTATCTGTTCTGTGTATGCCTGCTTTGAAGTGTCAGTAACCAAATACACTACACAAAAAAAGTTAAGGACATTTAATATCCCGAACTTTTTTGGTGTAGTGTATATATCATATTTGCTGTCTATTCTGATACATCACAGGTTTCCATGGTGCTTATTAGAAACCTTCATGTTATAATAATTATGATATAATTATAATTCACAGCCAGGTATATAGTCTATTTTTGTATGAATAAACATGAGTGCCACCGTGTATATTCTGTCATCTTCATGTTGGGAGGATAGAAAGAATTCAATTACACAGGCATTGTCAGTTAAAATGTCAAGTAGCAACACAAGAGTAGTAAGAACAAGAGGAAGGGGTTTTGGCCATGCTGACTGGCACAACGAAGTATCCATCATGCAAACTGGAACAGTACAGTAACCATGGTAATTGGGACAGAGTGCAGTAGCCATGGTGACTAGCACAGTGAAGTAGCAATCATAGAAACTCGGACAGTGCAGTAACCATGATGGTAATCAAGACAGAGTGCAGTAATCATGGTAGCTGGAACAGTACAGTCAGTACCCATGGTAACTGGGACAGTGACATAATCATGGTTGCTGGGAGAACGCAGTAACTGTAGTAGCTGGGACAGTGTCCCGATAGTAACCGTGTTAGTTGGCCTTGGTCTACAGAATATACAGACTCGTGTATTAAAAGTTCCAACACAGATATTACTCTTGACTTTGTGAATAAAGTATTTTCAATTACATCTGTAAAGAGCTGCACAGTATACTTTCATGTATTTGTAAAATTGCTTAATACGAATATTGGGGCAGAATAGGAGTACAGGGGAGTATGTATGTCAGTTTAACTTTTAAAATGTGAAATTTAACAAGAGGAGAATATAATCAGTGCACATTATACAAGACTCTAGTTGACTTAAAAGCCTGACAGCAGGTGGTCGAACAATGTAGAGTGCAATATCGCCATCACAATGATGTTTCCTGGTTAGCCACTATGGCTAGAAGAGAACTTCTTTTAGCCAAAGATGATTTTGTTCTGAGCCACGAGATCTATTTGTAAGAGGTTTCAGACTATTAAATTGCAAACATTCCAAATCCAAAATATATGCATGCATTTAATTACCAGTAAATGCATGTTGGCTGTCCAAAGAAACATTTCAGCTAGCATATAGTGGAACATTGACTCATGTAAACTACTTCAAGTGTATGAAGAAAATTTAAACCGTTCTTTTAGCCAGGTTGTAATTACTTAAAGCATCTTGTTGTGTGGCTGGCAGCTAGCTAGCGTGATAACTTACAAGAGGCTATTGAGATTGTCAATGGAATATTGTGCATGAAAGTACGGTGAAATATGTGATTGTATTGTACTGTTGGATCCTAAATCTTTGGATGATATTTACTATACTGGTGCAAGTAAACTGCATAATGCTATAATAAATTGCCTGAAACATTGGTTTGTATTGGTTTCTGGATTTTCTTTTGGAGGGAGGGGGGGTCGTTTTCCCATATCAGCGGCTACAGCTTACATGTCCCTGCTAATTGGCTGTGGCAAATTTCAATCTCAAAGTGGTAAACTTTGTTTCACCTTCTAATCAGCTGTATACATGTATTAGAGAGTTTAAAGTATCACAGGTAGTTACCCAGAACACTATATAAATTTTCTGGAAATTAATAGATTGGAATATACATGGTGTTCCAGTGTCAATATTTAATACCGCTTTAGTTGGGCCCGGTTCCTGGACACTGTGGTTTCTCACATGTGAATTTAGCTGCATGTCCCAAAGTACATCGAATATATTTTCCCCAACTAGAGTCAACTGAGTACGTTCATCAAGGCATGTTCTGAGCATATTTATCAAGGCCTAGGAGCCTGTATAGCTGAATTAAAGAATGGCTGAATTAAAGAATATTTAATTTTGTGAAGGAAGTACCGAAGTATAGGGCTGAACAGCAAAGTACCAGACCAGTATCTAGCTACCGGGTAGGTTTGTCTGAGATTAGACAAAGAAAAAGAAACCGTACCCCTTTGCCTACGCTTTCCCAGATGGCAAGTCTCAAATTCAAATCTCCAAACTGCCAAGAGGTAATCTTTCTATGCAGGTCTTAGTAGTCAAGTACAGTGAAATTTGTATGTAAAGCCCACCTTTGTGAACCAGCAAAATGTGGTACTTCTACGCAGATGGTCCAAATACAAGTTCAATAATATGGGAAGTTTAGCCCTGGGAACCTGTAAAATGTCTTTATAAGCAGGGGGTCTTCATACACAGGTCGTCTTTAGAGCAGGTTTGACTAATAGAACCATGGCAGATCTGGAGTAATTTTCCAGTAATTTGTATATTGTTACTTGGTTCCAAGCTGGCAATAAATAGCGTCCAAGGAAATCTGGGGCCATATTCCAGAAAAAAAATTCTAGTAACAAACTTAAGCTCACCACTCGCCTTGGTAAGTGATGACCATCGTCTTTTCAATGCTTAAGATCCGTTTTTCTAGCAACCAGCCCCATTGTTGCAGTATTGTGCACCCCTATATAATGCTAGGTTGCAGCAAAATGTATGTGTGGATTTCCAAGTAATGGTAGTTAATTCCCGCTCAGGGGCTAGTGTCCAAAAAAAGCTTATGTTTGGTAATGACCTTAAGTCCACAAATCAGGTTTGCTGCAATTGTCATTTGCAAGCCAAGTTTAGTTTGGACTTGCATGCATAGATGATGTTTTTGGTCTCAGTCAAGGTAAATAAAGTTTTACCGTAGCTGAGACTGGATGTTGGAGGTCTTCCCGAACTTTCGGGCATCACCAGCAGTCTTCAGGGGTGGTGATGTCAGGCCTTCAGTACACATTAACCACACAAACCCGAAATGAACAGGGACAATCACTACCTCCCAGCCATATATAACAACATCCTACAGTGATGCCCATGGCGTAATGGGGGCACGTGCATCCGGAAGGTCTGACATCGCCACCCCTGAAGAAGACCAGTGATGGCTGACAGCTCAGGAAGAGCTCCAATATCCAGTCTCGGCTATGCTAAAACTTCATGTTACTTGGGACATTTTTTTAAAAAAAAATCAGCCCCAGCTTATTTCACCATATTTATGAATAAATAAGAGCAACACTTTATATACTGTTTTTTTATTATTTATTTCCCATTTTTTGCAAACGGTTTCTGTTTTTTGAGTAAATAAATAAGAACAAGGCATGGGTTGTTTTTACAAGTAATCGGTTTCGCTCTCTGGTTCAGGGTAAGGTATGGAGGTTTTAAAGGCTGCATGGTGAACGCTTTCAAATTGGTTTTTGTACATATTCACATTTCGCTCACAAAACAAAAGAGCCCATGGCATATCGTCTGGCAGTTTTCATCGTCTCACGTGCCTGGCTGATATTCCATTTACATTTTCACTGCGAACAAATTATCAGTTGAAAACTTATGGTAAAGCATCTGCAGGATATTAACCATTACATATTAACCATTACATGAACACCTACGCATGGCAAATTTTCTTCATGCAAATTCCCTGCGATGAAATCTGACTCAGACTAAAGATAAAAACCTGTAACGAAGCTCCGCAACATTAATGCTTCAACACGTAACAATGATAGCACCACTGACAATCAAATTACATCAATATTGTCTGTACCATATAACAACTACATTTACATCAGTCTACATAAAATTGGTTCAGCATGTACATTTTTGTCGAGGATGAAGTCATCCAGGCTCAGTTATCTTAATATATTCCTGTCCATTTCGAATGAACACTTGGAATAGGATGGCACAAAGAAGCACTTCATATACCTTATTTTTAAATATGTTTTGACAATCATTTTATACCATTATGCTTAATAATACAGCTTCAATTCTTAAGCAACTATTTCAACATTTCATTGCCTTAACGTCAAACTAAAAATCCACAAATAACAAAGATGAAACATTAAACTCAACTTGTGCACATCTAGGTAAATTTTACAGTAGCATTTGAAAACACTGCAACTTTTTAAAATAATAAATAACTGCACAACTGAGGTACGTTTTCTACAAGAAAATGCCAAACAAGAATTGTTAAATGGTGTTTAATAGGAAACTTTGTATATATGGTTGGAAATTTTGTACAATATGGCAACAACATATTTTCTTTATCACGTTTACTATAATGTGTTATTGTACTCAAACAAATGCGTAACACATGGAGACAATTAGCATGATGCTGCTTTTGCAAAATACAAACAAACTAAGCAAATATAATGTTATAACCTAATCATCAGATTTGTCTTTACATTTAAATGGCACAAACAGAAAGTGAATACAATTTATTTAACTTCGCTTTTTAGAATTGTGGCAGTTACAATTCACAGCACAAAGAACATATTCACAGGTTCTTGCTAACTGCATTTTAAGATCAAATTTCTGCCAAGTACAAAATGTACCATCAAGAACAGATCGTCTTTAAGATACACTGGTACGTTCTTCAAATAGCTTGTTAGCAAAAATTAAGGAAATTTATTCATATCACTGCAAGTGTATCACAAAATAAACTTCAGATCCTTTTGAAGACTTCTTAAATGTGATGCTGCTGAACATTTTTAGCAGAGAGCTCCAACCAGTACACACATGCAGTTGAAATTGTGAAACCATTTTGTGGTGCCTACATATTATGTGCTACTAAAGCACCATGGAGCTTGGAGCAGTTACACTGAACTTCTGGCATCAAAACTGCTGCAATGACTAGTCTATAGTTTTATTTCAAACACAATTATGGCTCAAATATGACCAACATAACACTGAACAATGCTTAACAAAGGGTGTGGTATCACTCCTCTGTAGCAACTAAGACACAAACACAAAAGTCTTTGCTGATGTTTCTGACAACTGTAAATTTATGCGTCACAAAACCTAATTTGTGTTCTAAGCACCTCAGATGACATGGTCGCGGATGCGGTTTTTCGTTACACAGTAGCTGTAGCAATACGCGAGGATCGCGAGGACCTCGGGTAGGTGTGTGAACTGTAAGCGTGACGCGACCCAGTGCTAGAATATCGGCTACTTCCCATGGACGATGCTGGGGTTCGGAATGAGGCCAGACTGCTACTTCCTGATAGGCTCTGTAACAGGAAATGACATCACACAGTTTGAAAATATTGCTGACCAATCAGATGAAGACAACACATAAATATCCAGTTCTGTAACTTCCGCAAACTGCATGCCACAGCACAGTCAAATTACTGCATAGAATAATATACTATTAGCATAAACACTTCTTAAAATGCGGATTTATCAAACATGTTAAAGTTAAAGCTGACTTAGATACAAATACATGTATTGCTATTCAAAGGCTCTTTGCAGCAAACATCAGGATCAACCCGCAAACTGCATAGGTTGTGGATTTTAATACATGTACCGCAAATAAAATATTTCTATAGGCACCACCAGTACAAATATTCTTGAAAATTTCTTGCTGTCTATTAATTTGTGCTTTATACACAAAAGTTTTAGTAATTACCATAAATTATATGCAATTTTTACGGTAAAATGTAAACTGCGTGCCCTTACCCGTAAATTATACAAACTACATGTCATGTATGCATGTGTGATCAAGGCCTTGGTCTAGATATTTAGGACATAAATAGATCATCAGATCATGTAGCATTAAAGCACAAAATAGAAAAACATGCTAATTATACTATTATACTTAGTTTCATAGTTGTGGGGATTATATGGCACAGTTTGTATTAGAACTGCATAACGCCAACAAAACTACAATTACAATCATTTTAAAAGTAAGTAATTTGACACAAAAAGGATATTCTCATTTGTTTGTTACTGCAAGAAATGAAAGACATGTTTAGTAGTCAGTGTTTGTAAAAACAAGTTACCGTAAAAATACTGAAGCTTTCAACAATTAACATGGTTAGATTGTAGTTTTATATGCGGCTATGTTGACGATATGACTATATAAGCAGGTTAGTAGATGGTATATGCCAGTTTAGGGTCGTGCATTGCCAGCTTATAATAATATCCAAATCGAGCATGCTACATTGAACACTCATGCACAAGCATGTTTTTACAACACTTAGTCTAATGAACACTTAAAAGCTTTTATTGGATAAATGAAGCATTGGAATCTGGATGGGCGTATGTGGCATATACAGCAAAATTTTAGCTTGCATAAAATTTTTCCGGTCAAGGAAGGGGCAGAAGATAGGGGGCCGACTCAAAAGAGACCACATGCGCTTTTACTTACTACTGTAAATACCAGGTCAGAGGAGGATATAGAATCTGGCCGGTGTGCTACTAGGTTCTAAGGCTAGCAGAGCTATGGAGATGGTCCCCAACACTGCTAGTGTCGCATCTGGGAACAGAACTCCCTACAAAAATGGACAATGTGGATGTAATGATTTTGATAGCATCAACACCTACCCGTAGTACATGACATTGTGGATGCCTACAGAATTGGATAGCAGTAACTCTGCATTTAAGGCTGAATATCATTTTGTCAAAGAATAAGAATATTTAATGAATTGGACAGTTTCGTACATGTCTGCACTTATCAACTTAATTTTCAGTTTGCATTTAAATATATTTAAAATTATATTAGGCTAATTACAATTCAATTACAACACTAATTTCCTTAGCGAAATGTAACATTCCATTCAATTTCAGTCGGAAAGTTGGAAGAAACTTAATGTTAATTCAATTTCATTGTATCTTAATTGCCTCGGTTAAGTAGAAAAATAATTCTATCATAATTCTCGACTCCATATACATGGAACAGCATCACCTATTTTATTTCTGCTGCATATGAATTCTGCAGAATACTCTATTTACAAATTATTTACAATTAAATATAACCTTATTGTTTAATCTGCATAATAAACTGGGGTAAATATAATTCAGTATAATTTGAAATTAAAGTCAAAAGAAGGTTAGAATTGTCATAAAGCAGAGTGTATTTGCTGGGAAGTTATGCTTAAGCATGACGAGGTAGGAAAGCTTAATATGTGGCTTGATCCTGTTACCGGTTTAAACATTGATTGGGAAGTTTAATTTTAAGCGCCATGTAGTGGGGAAGCTTAGTTAATGCGAGATGCGCCTAAAATCTGAAGTTATTATTTTCACAAGCAGCACTAGACAGTTATAGTATTGAAATATCAAGCAGCAGGGTTTTGGCTTTCAGGACCAGAGCTGTGAGATGTTAGTTAACCTGACATACTATGATTCATGCATATGCATGTGTTTCTGAATATCTTATATTATAATAAATACATTTTAAATTTCATCACTAAATTTTTAATAGGGGACACTGACTCAAAGTTGTAAAGCGTCTCGTTTGCCACTACATGTACCAGGTATACTCATGCAACTGACAAGTACTTAGGTAAAATGGTGGAGCTTCAAGAATTTGGGTGAGTTGAGAAATTATCCGCATGGTATGTGTACTGAGACCATCAAGTGCCGTGCTCAAAAGCATTTACGATGATGTGAATTTTTCTTTGCTAAAGTTCAGCAAACATGCAGAGGAACTGCCAGATGTAATATGATACAGGATTATACACAGTACGTGTACACCGATACATTGTGCCTTCTCACTTATATCAAGCAAATGGAGTGATGTCAAGTATACATACGGAACCAGCACCTACTTGAATGTTAACAGTAACAACAGGAAATTAGCTCTCTCTACCTACCAATTTACCAGGTAACTAACAGGCAGGTATGCACAACATTCCATGCTACCAGATGTAACGATCATTACAGAGTGCTCCCTCTATTTTACAACCCTTTATTTTAAGGCCACCTTAATTATAAGACCACCTAACTTGGTTCCAATGTGCAATTTTGTATACTACTGAACCTTCAGTTTAAGACTACCTGCAATTTAAGACCATATTTTCGTGGTGCCATGGGTGGTCTTAAAATAGAGGGACCACTCTATATACAGCTTGTGAAAGACAAGTTTATGAACATGCAATAGAACAGAGGCATTTCCTTTACAACTTCTCCAGGTATTTACAAATATTGGTAAAATCTGTCTTGAAAGTTTGCTGTGTACTATGGAGGAATTATGCCCGATTGCCAACAAGCAAATATTGCAAATCAATGTAGAATTCTTTCCCTCTTAAACAAAGCCAAGTTCAAGTTCATTCCAGCCCCATTATGAGACAGGTGTGGGGGACCGTCTCAGTACTGACAGGTGGGATGAAAGAATTCCATTTTAATCTATGAGTACATGTACAGTGTAATTTATTATCAAGGTCAGACTGTCGAAAAATCTTAACTCAAAGTTTGGACTTCAGTCCGAATCTTACCCTATCACAGGACAGCAGATTGTCAGACTTCGGTCAAAACTTACATGTAGACGCAAGTTTCTTCAAGAACTCTAATCCCAAGTCCTCTTAACAATTGTCAGTTTAGTTACTGTTTCCAACTTGGGCTCCATGCAAAACAATTAACTTTATAACATGAAATTTTACTGTTGCTGAGACTGGATATTATAGCTCTTCCCAAGCTTTCGGCCATCACTGGTCTTCTTCAGGGGTGGTGAAGAAGACCAGTGTAAGAAGACCGGTGATGGCCGAAAGCTTGGGAAGAGCTATAATATCCAGTCTCAGCAACAGTAAAATTTCATGTTATAAAGTTAATTGTTTTGCATGGAGCCCAAGTTGGAAACAG
>JAAUYG010014180.1_pt1 | contig 14275 bp, 5 predicted proteins | sample 7278091 | NCBI WGS metagenome assembly JAAUYG01 (sample SAMN14350201, study PRJNA611818) | marine sediment metagenome | isolation source: surface marine sediment (0.6m) | place: French Polynesia: Moorea | collected 2018-08
AGTTACAATCCCTAGATTTACGGCGGATGGCCTAGGTCCAATGTTAAAATCATGTATTAGACTAATATATTGATGAAAATGTAAATGTTTTTTTTTATATGCATTTGGATCTGAATAAATATACATACATACATACATTTCCACACTCCATATAATTTACAACCGAAAGGCAGTGCGTCTTAACAATGGCGGTGACCTCTGTATAATCCTGAATATTTTACATAGTCTGAAGTAACAGTTCTTGATACAGTGAAACTTCTATATAAAGACCACCATAGGGACCACGAAAATCTGATCCTTATACACAGTTGGTCTTTATATGCAGGTTCAATAAGGTGGAAAGTATACCCATGGGTACCAGTAAAAGGTGGTCTTTATAAGCAGGTGGTCCTTATATAAGATGGTCTTAGAGAAGGTTTGGCTGTACTTCTGTTTGGAAACGAAATAGTTATTGTCCTTGAATAATACTTCTTAGAACTTCAGAGACCTAGCACAGTAAAAGCCATACATCCGAGTGAACTCGACTTCTCTTCACATGATATATAAACCGCGACCAGACAGAGATGACCTGGAATCACTACATTAGTGAATCTCTCACTGGAAGGCCTAACAACCTATCTTTGTGGTTTTATGTTCTCCAGGCTGGGAAAATGAAGCACAGTGAATGTCTGTACTTATCAAGTCCTTATCAGCATAGTCAGCTATAGGAATCTCAAGTTATGAGTCCTTCACCAAACGCTCAGCTCTTCATATGACAGTGTCACAACTCTTCATTAAACAAACGCCACCTTCCTGTCTTAGATACTCGAACCATCAGCCTTTTCTCAACCGTTAAACCTGGTGGCTTATAACAAAAACTGGCTAAAAGTTCCTTCAATGTCACGGTATATCGCCCCAGTTTCAGTTTTCAGTCTTTCAGTCTTCATACAGTCTTCAGCACTGTAGCAGGCGTTTAACTTAACGGAGAAGACTGATTTCTAATTTTCTCTTTGACTCGACGCTATAGCATACACACTCTGATGCGTAGCGTCATCTCTCAGCTTTTACACTCCATAACAACAGACGATTTCCAGAAAGAATATTCAGTATTTTATAACATTTCAGCGCATTCAGCAAATGATAGTTACTTTTCACAAAAATCTCTCCTCCCAGAAATCAACACAAGGGATCCTCACTCTCATATCTTTTTACTTTTAATCAATTAAATTTTCGCAGCGTGGTTTTTACGAGACCTCCGATACGTTACTGTTTCGAACTTTATGAGCATCATCATACATGCCAATAGTAAGAAGCAAGCACTGCGTTAACAAAGTTTTATGTAATCAGGATAAGGCAGAAATTAGCGAATTCCTGTGAAGTTCAGTCACAAGCCAAGAGCGAATGCAGCCTTGGAGAGGCAATGCGGTTCATAGCCTGAATTAGGCGCTCTTTTGGTTTTCTTGTAATTGTGTCAAGGTCTGTCAAAAGGTATGTCTGGTCCTATCTCCATACCCGGTGTTGGTTTTACATTGTAGAAAAATTCAAATTAGCTTAGACATAGATAAGAGTGTGGCCCCCATTGTAAACTAGGGCGAACAGTTCTCGAAACAATGGTGACGGTAAAAGTATATGAAATTGTGGTTCTACCTTCGAGAGCTGCTCCGAGGAATAAAGGATCAGAAGAGAATTTCAATAAATTACCCCCAAATGAAGCAATTAATCTAAATAAGCCATATAAAATAAAAAACACTGACCTGCTTTTTATATCCAATGTAGAACAACTGGATGTTGGCCGCAGGAAAAAGGTTATTTTTTGTTACAAATTTCCACTCTGCATCACTATTGACACTAACAAGGCTGCTGTTCATTTCATTGCAACTTGCCTCGGCTTCTTCCCAGGATAACCTGGAAACCCCGTCAGGTATATAGTAACAACTTTGCTGGTAACACATGTGCCTTAGCTCAGGCTCCACTGAGAGTTTAATCTCATTCGGAGTTGAGATCAGGAATGAAGTGTAGTAATACATCAGGACGTCACAGCTCCTCCTGATGTGCCATTCTATGTCGACGTCGATGCAGGTTTCTATGTATGAGCGACTCTCAAACGTGGGCATGTCCGTGGTGCAGGAACCGTGCCATAGGACAACCTCGGATACATTTTCCCTCATATCCCACTCCTGTATGACATACCAGTCGTCGTTATTATCCAACAGCTGTTGTATGAAAGCTCTCGCCATACAAGGAACCGTCGATGATTTTAGGATGACGTCAAAGCGACAACAGTCAGGCTGGAAATTGGGCCGCTGAAGGCCTACCCGCCTCCAGACGTTCACAGGCGCATGCACTGGAAATCCAACACAAACTCCTTGCGGTAATATTGGATAATGGGAATCATACAGGTAGCCGCCCACTTCAGAAAAGCAACTGGCAGAGGCATTAGCAGATTCCACTTTGATGTAAAAAGCTGCTTCCAGCAGAAGGCAAGCTAGGTTCAGCCCCAACTTGACACTGAATGTTACAGTGGTCCAAGCTTCCTTGGTGGTCGACAGCAGGAAAACAAAAGGCTCATCGTTTCGGCTGTCTGGAAAGAAGCGCATCCCGTGAGCCCAACAGTTGTAGTGGTCCAGGGGTTTGTCATCCGTACTGATAAATGCTGCAGAGAACTTTAAAGATGCCATGGTCTCCATACTGCCAATGTGAATTGTTGTGTGACTGGAATTACCGAAGAATCTATTCGTTTCTAGTGGGTGGTGGTTAAACTGGGTGTACTGTAGTTTCAGACAAAAGTCGCTACTCCGCTTGATGCCCAGGATGGGCTTTCCACGCCACCGGTAGTAATCATTAATGCCATGCTGGTAATGTTTATATTCTCTAACAGTACTAGTACCCAGTGAGTGTATATATTGATCATAAGGGAAAGCGTGTGTAGGAAGATAATTGACCAAGCCTAGACAATCGTCAATTTGAAATTTGAGCACAGCATTCACTTCTGAGAGAGCTCGATATTGTTTCACTACTATGAGCACACTTCTTCCTAACGTAATTCCGTCCCTCCCATATAGCCGCTCCCATTGCCTAGCAGCGTGCCCTGAACACAGTGATCCTACCAACGACTCCATTGAGGCGTTTCGGGAAGCGAAGATAAAAAATCCGCCATAATTGCATGCGCTGTGTGTATATCCCTTAAAAGACAGGTAAGTGACTCTAACACTGACAAATCCCCGAGGACCTGTGTTCACATGAACACGCTGAAATGATGTCGTGCTCTGGCTAAGCGTTATTCCGTATACGGAATTCCCGACCAAGGTGAAGACATCTGTGAAGAAGCTGCTGGAATTGTTACCGAGATAAACGTGTTCAAGCTGGACACTGAAATAATAGTAAGGCGATTCTGTAATATCTACCACAAGTAACATTGTCAGATCACCGATACTGCCTCGCAGGGATTCAGAAGGCCCTGTGTCGTTAAATGCGTATCCGCAAGGCCAATCCTCTAGCCGTACCAGAAGTGAGTCGATTATCAACAGATCTACCGGTGGACCATCATATCCTATAGCATGCGAGAAGGTCCCACTGCAGTCCAGAAAAGCGGACCTGATGCTCGTTGTGCCACCTAGAAATGCTCCAAACCAGAACATATATAGAACGGTGGCGCCGGCCTCGACTATAGCGTGTATAGCGTGTAAGTTGTATTTGCTGTGCACTACGGCAAAAAGCCTGTGTAATTCTAATTTAGTGCTGCTGATTGAAATATCACGGTAAAGCATTCTTCCGTCGGAAATCTTATCATGGTAGGTTGTAAATGTATAGTCCCTGAATTCTCCAAGGGTGTAGGAGCGAGAGAAAGCCAGATCGTTGTCGTGGATTTGATAGAGGAAAAATATCCTGCCAACCGAGCGGCCGCTATCTGTCGTCTGCGAGAACATGTTCCGGTAGGCAGGGGCATGATGCAAAACGATTAGTATAAACTCGTTATCCGAGTAAAACGTTTTTGGTGGGTTCCCTGGGCAAAACTCGCCCAAGATGCCTACCCCTAATTCGCGATATTTCTGAAGAATCCTAGCTCGGAGAGTCTGGCACAGAGGAAAATATCGTTCAGCTTCTAGCGACATGAAGGTAAGGTTAACCCTAAACAGTTTATTCACCGAGATAACGAATGTCCAATCATCAAGTTGCATGGGGTTGTTCCATGGGAATCTGGCGGGAGGATAACCATATACGAGGCTGACATCTCCGCATAGTTTGGACCTGGCACGAAAGAGGATTGTAGGTGAAGTGTCATTGGCGCCTGGAGGAGAGTCTTTGATACTCTGGTCGAATATCGTGCCGTCAATGTGATCGCATGGATCCTCTCTGCTGACTGTTTGCAACATTCTTGTCAGTAGACTGGTCATTGAAATTAGGTAGGCTGAACCACAGGCACTCTGGTTACACGTGGGATAATTCAAAATATCATGCACGTGAGCCCTGATATATACAAACCAGTTTTTCCCAAACGATATTTTATCCATGATAGAGCTTCCATCTGTACCGTGTTTACTGTTCTTTTTTAATGAAGTAATACCACCTAACTGCCACAAAACAACCACAAGAAATATCTCCATTCTCTTCATGGTTTTGTACAAATCTTAGTCCAATACTTTCAATCTGGTGGCCATGTCCACACAGATCAGAACTGGTGTTGTTCCAAACGGAATGGATGTGAAAATAGCGGAAGTTGCTTGTCAATGAGGAAAGTAACATCTGCTCAATCTGACCGCCCCTATTTGGAATGCAGTTAATGGTTGGTATCGAATAGGCATTCAGTGTCACTGGGTTGAACACTGATGAAGATGTGTATCTAATACCATTTAATATCCGTCCATATCGGCCCATATTATACTTCTCTGGCTACATCATTCTGAAATGCCTCAAAAAGTCAATTGGAAGTATCATATATACATGCTACTTCGGAAATATGTTTAAATTTACTACAAGAGGTATATGGAATTTAACTCTCCACTTATGTTCTTACTTATCATTACAAGGTACAAAGTTATTAATGAGACAATATTGCTTCAATTCAAGTGTCCTTACATGTACATAGTTTAACCACCGTTGTCCCATATGGAATTAGGCGAAAGGGTGAAACGGCAAGAGCTTTGCCTGGCAGATTCTATGTAATATGCAGTTGATTGCCGGTATCAAATGTCAATCAGTGGCACTGGATTGGGTTATCCGAAATGGAATAAAACATGTATCTATTATACGCATAATATCCGTTCGTGTAGGCTCATACCGATTTCTCTCTGGTCAGGTCTGTGGGAAGGATCGCATTCTACTTGCCAATAGTTGGGACAAGTACGTTTTAAAATAGCAAGAGGTCCACGGACTTTAAGTCTCTGTTTATGTTCTATTATTAGGTACCGAATTATTAATGAGTTAAAATTATGCCAATACAAGTGATATTTAAACGTTTTCGAGGAAATTGCAAGATTTGCAGAATTTTTTTTATTAAGTTTAATCTTTCATTGCGTCTCAAGGTCTGACACTTCCTAACACTTCCTAACATTTTAATAATAGTACTTTAGGCTGGTCTGCCCGCTCTTTCATTTTGAAAGTTTTTGGTTATTAAATTATGCAGGACATATTTTTATTTATTCAAATCCCATAGTCAACTTCCTATTAGTGGCCTATATTTCTCTGTGTAAGTTATGCTCTTCTTTGGCAAAGGAAATTAAGGAAATTTGCGAAGAAGAGGCCCTGCTACCTTAACGTTCTGCTCGACGTACAGTTCATGCAGTTATCACTAAATACTTCAGTCACACAGGGTCCCCATTGGCCAAATGCCATAGCATATCTTCTCTATATAATTAGCTATAAAATACTTACCAAATACGAGTTGCACAGGCTTATAAATTATTCTTTCAAGATCACTCCAGGTCACAACTCACCAAATTTTGAACTTTCTGTGCCCCTTTGTAACAGTTCATTGACGTCATTGACGACAGGCGTCTATAATACACGTACGTAAATTGTGCAAGATATGTTGCAGAAATATTCTGTAACTGTTACGACAATTCTTGTAAGTTACGACAAAAGCGTTAAACTCCGACAAAAGTAGTAGCGTATGACAAAGGTGACAAATGCGAAGATGTGAGCTTGACAGACGTGTGACATCAGATAGGTCCAGTCGATATTTGATCTGGCGCAATTGTGACCCCTGAAAACACCTGGGTCAAATTGCAGCTCAAATTAGCAGGATGAATAATAGAAGTGTGAGGTGGAGTGACAGAAGGACCATTCATTCGAGGCTGCGATAATCTAATTAGAATGAAAACAATATGGTGTTTTGAACATCTAATCATTTGATGCGGTGTATGCTTATCACTAAACATTATCAGAGAGCATACAGGTACAGGTATGCATGTGACATGCGATTCGACCTATGTGATTTTGAAAGATCAAATACAAGTCCACGCGCAACTTGGTACATTTAATCCCTACAAAACGAGTTAAGGAATAAAGTTAAAAAGAAGTTAAGGAAAGGGTTGTAGCTGGACACCCAAGAAGAAAGACCTGCATTTTACTGTTCAGTTCCATTATGAAATTCGACGTTCACTTATATTAAATTCTATGTTAAATCCCTGTAATTTAACAAGGATACCTAAATCATTGTAAAATTATACACAGGATACATGCGTTAATTGACATTAATTATATAGAAGTTTATTCGTAGAGGGTTTCACTTTGGCTAGATTTGGCATACTAGTATAGTGATTCTGACATGTCCGTCGAATGACATGTGCATAGTTCCAAGCAGATTTTCCAAAAATACTCCTCTGCAGGACAACAATGAACACGTTTGCTATTGCTAATCTACAATCAAAATCACCCCCATTAGGCTATAAGGTCTCGTGACTGAGGTAGAAAAGAAGCGGCGAATAATAATGTCAAGAATGAGTAAAAATGGAATTTAACATGTCAAATGCCAGAAAAGTGACTGAAGGCCAATTTCATTTGAAATAGAGAAAGTGACCCACGATGCGTATATTAATGAAGCAATGCATGAGAACAACTCTCAAATGTAATCTGTTTCGTTTCAAGACAACCTCTTTCTAAAATGCCATGCCAGGTTGGTCAGCTGTTTCCCGAGCATAGCACTCGGGATATATTTTGACTCCTGTATGACCTTAAAAGGGCAAACTGGATAAAATCACCTCAAGGTAGTCATTGAGCAGCCCCATAAGAACGTGAGCCCAGTTTCTCTGTATAGCCATGATTCTAATATTTATCCTGAGATGACCTTAAAATGTCTACGCCAAGATAAAAAATTGGTAAATATATAGAACTCATATAATTTAGCAGTGAGAGTAAATTTCACTCCATTTCGCTGTGCTATAAACTTTCTCCCGTACCCTCAGATTTCCCCTGGAGTTCAATGTAATATTAAATACACAATAACTTTGTTTAAATTCAATTATCGAAAGTTCCCACCAATCTTTAACGGCGGTAGCCCATCGAGAGCCTGCAAACATGGAGTTAGTAACGTTCTGAAGTTCGTCATGACCTTGCAAAATACAAGGTCAAAAGTATCCCGTATATATTCTGCTATTCTTTTTGCTATACGGTAAGTCGTCTTGCAGATAATTGTAATATTTGAGTTCGGTGGTAATGGGGTCATAGTCCTATGAAATGGAGGTCCTCTGGAGTTCAGTGTCTGATTATGGCTGGCTGTCTGATCATAAAAAGCACTGTCGCAGTTCTCGGTGCACACTGTACTTCTTCCTCACAGGCCTGTAAAGGTAGGTGCTGGTTTTAATTACCTCACAAGCCGGGCTCACAAGTCTCTAGGTAGGTAATTAATATCTCCCGCTTAATTAAAAGCAGTCAAGCAGAATATTAAGGACCGTGGACCTCTTGTTATATTTCTTGTGACATGACCATGAAATCGTAGTCAGCCACGTCGCGTTGGGTTTCGGTGCAGCGTGTCACGCAGCTGCATTGCATGGGGCGGTATGACATGCGAATGGGTGAATAAGAAAGTCGCTCAATATTGCTACCTGATAGCGACTATTACAAGATTTATCAAGCTCAACGGCATGATCAGTGAACAAGTTCGTGCATGCAGGTGTTGGTGTAGTAGTGTCTACTTGGAGAGTCAAAAAGTGAGAGTTGCTGGGACAGCTAAATCTGACAGCTATCACTGTATTGGTCGTGGTAGTTACTTTGTTTGCTGTTTTCAGCAGTCTGCTGACCCCGGGCTGCTGACTCAATATTTAACTCGCCATTCTCTTCTGTGCCATCATAATGACAGCACGATTATTTTCTCAGTGATATTATGCTCGGCACATGTACATTAAAGCAATCCAACTACATATGTACACATAAACTACACATCTTTGGCCTCATGGTCTACATGATGTCCATGTCCGAATTGACGGACTTGCCATTGAACGTAATGCCTCAAATTTCTTGGAAAAATTCTGGATGAAAAGCATTACAACAGCATATTGCTTGGTGTAAATCTAAGATGTCTTGATCCTTATATGCTCTTAATTTGCTAAAAACATCGTGTCATACCAGTGTCTGAAGACAATTTACTGTTCTCTCAACTTTTATCCATATATTTGGAAAAACTCTGGATTTTTTCAATCCCGGGGAACCAGCCTGTTATTTTTGTAACATTTTTTCACTACAGATTATCTCCCAAAAGTGATGTAATTAGAAACAGATCATTGTAGCTGTTCGCTTACATGTAGAATAATATTCACAGTATTGAATTTTTGTTGACATAGGACAATGTGGAAGTGAAAATTTCAAAGCGCTACTCCTCCTGCAGTTTCATTCTTTTTTTTAACCTATTTCTACGTGTTTCCTGTTACAGCCTTCACAGAAGTTACTTAAAGAAATTTTGAAATTGAAATTTCATGTCATTAAAAAAAAAAAAAGAATAAACTTTAACATTGTGGCATGCGAAAAAGAAAGATTGCAAGTATCTTGGAAATGGCTTATCATAGAGCGAAACGGGGTGAAATTTGGAACTTGGGGCTACTAGCAGAACGCATATGGGGTACTTTTGACCTTTTAGTGATCAATGTCATTTGGGGGTTATTCGGTCGATTCGCAAAACCTTACTCCTTAGACAGTTATGGTTCTGCTTCATCCAAACTGTTTCTATGTGTTCTCAGTGACATTCCTTAAAAAACTGTTGGATTTTCAAATTTATATTTTGGTTAAAAAGATTGAAATTTTCGTTAACATGTGATACTATGAGAGTAAAAATTTCAAGACGCCATCCTGGTACAGCTTTGATTCTTTTTCAACCAAATATTTTTTTTCAACTACATTCTATAAAAAGTTGCATCGCTCTAGTTTAAAAACTGTGGGAGGCAATGAGCAGCATTTTCAAATTTTCACTCCAAAATGGCCTCATGCTAACGAAAAGGAAAACCAGAAAATCGTTAAAACTCCAAAATCATAATAATAAAAACATTGTTGGGAGATATGATGGATCAATCTTTGGCATTAATTTTTTATGGCTCTGCTGACACAATGAAACACCACAATAATTGTTAAATTTAAACATTCCAAGAAGTGGCTTATTAATTTACCAAGAAGTAAAGTAATAATTGTTATTCACACAAAAGAAGTAAACATGGTAGGTTTGCGCTTCTCAGCTTAGCGCTCAGCACTAAGGAGTTAGGCAATCGACTGTCCGGGTCGGAGTCAGAATTTTGCCTACTGATACCTTTGCAAATTTAAAGTTACTTGCTAGATTTTTGCAATTTTGATTTTAATAACAATTATTACTTCACTTCTTGGTAGATTAATAAGTCGCGTCTTAGAATGTTTAACTTTAACAATTATTATAAAAAGATTGATTTAACAATGTGGCCAATGGAAAATGGCAAATATCCTGGAAATGGCTAGTTGTAGCGAAAGCCTGAGTGGATTTTTGACCCGGGAGTAGTACAACATACATTTTTACATGGTGTACCCTTGACCTCGCAATACTCAAGGTCATATTGGGGTCATTCGATGCACTTGTCATAAATAACCTATAACTCGGAAACGGCCGGCCATAGAGCAACACTAACAAACTAATTGACGTTGTGGACTAGGGGCTTCTCGTATGTCAGGAAACATTCTACATCGCAGTTTGTAAGATCCTTTGGGGTCAATCGGTGCACTTGTATTAAAATGGCCTTAACTCGAACATGGCTTGTCGTGGAGCAATGGAAATTGAATTTTGTTACTCGGGTTACTAGCAGGACATGTATGAGGTACCTTTGACTTCACTGTAGTCAAGGTTACTTGGGTTGTTCACTCTTAAAATGGTCTGTGACTCGAAAACGGCTGGCCATGCTGTAGTATTGCTGGAATTTGGGAATAAAGAAATACGAGTTGCACATTATATGAGATAGCTTTGACCTTTTAATGTTCAATGTCATTATTAGGTCTTTCAGTTCAATTGCCAGAACGCAGCAACTCTAATTGTTTGGTCGTAGAGTGAACCGAGTGCGGTTTGGGACTCAGGGACAATAGTAACACATCGTTGGATACCTTTGGCCTTGTAGTGGTCAACGTCGTCATTTAGGAGCCATTCAGATCACTTGTTTCAAATTAGCATGGGACATGGTATGGAACATTTTCTACAGCTTCAATCACCATAGCACCATCGTCAAGCAGGACGTCAAGGTTCATGGACCTCTTGTTTTTAGAGAGGGGGCACGAGCAGTACTCTTTCACCTAACAATGCTATATCAGAAGTGCACGTAGACATGTTTGCCTGCCAATTTACTTTTAAAAACTATTTAGAATGTGTGGCGTAGCACAAGTGAGAAATCACCCATTCCTCCTAAGATTTCATCAACAACAACGTGCTTGCCGCAACAAGGATAATGGAAAACAAACTCAATATGCTAAAGGTGCCAGCTATTTATTTTGGGGCAAAAATAGCTATCCAAATACACAATGGTTATCAAAAAAGTATCAGGTCTAAGATAAAACAAACACCCTGTATAACTCGAGATAAAAAGCAGGATCATACTCTTCCCGGGGTTACCAAGTTGTATGAGTCTGTCGTTTGGCGTGCGCAAAACACAACCAGATTCTATAGCAGCTGCAAATGCGTGCGTATATGGATGGCACATGATAGGAGTTCGTCACTGCGAATCCCAGAAGCATGTCAACCTTTGATATGATTAGACGGATTTCTGTTCACTCGCGTTAACTTTTGTGTATGTAAGGTTTTTTTTTTCGGGGATTGGTTTCTGTGAAATCATATTCGGCCATCTGACGCCCTGAGATAAGGAATTTAGGAGTGCAGCAGGGCCTGCAGCTCATCCTGTGCACCATCAGGAATCACAGCGGTCTCCTTCATACCGTGCGAGCCCTGGCGTTTCCCCGGCACCGCGTGGGTCAGCTCGTCCTCGGCCCGGGCAAGGGCCAGCTGGCCGGCCGCCGCCCACCAGCTGGGTCCTTGCCGCAGCAGCTCCCGTCCCACCATCTGCTTGTCCGCCACGTCCCGCTGCTCCTTCAGGATCCGCTGCCGCTGCTCTGGGGTTAGACCGGGCAGGGTGCTCGCGTCGAGGTGGAGGATGTTCCTCACGCTGCGTCGGCGCCTGGACCTTCCGTCCGTCTCGGAGCAGTACTGCTGCAGCTCCGACACCTCGCACCTGTGGATGCAGCACTCGCAGATGATCCCGCCTTGGCCGTAGCTGCGCTTCTGCAGGACGGATACCGCATCCCGCTTGGGCAGGAACACGGATCCGCCGGGGGCGGCGTTAGAGGCGTGGTTACCCCCGTCTGAATCAGCCAACCACTGGCTCGGGTCATCGGCTGCAAGAAACAGGGCAGTACACACACATAATAGCAAAAACGTGACGCAGTTGGGGATAGAGGGTGGAGATCTTCTAAATTGTATACGCCTAAAAATCTTATAAATATATATATAAAAAAAGAAAAAACTAAGGAAGAAATCCAATGTGAGAGCAAACTTTTTGGGTCCTAAGAACACCACCCCCAGAACTAGCCAAATGATCTGGCCTCGGTTTCTTACAAAATCTTAACTCTACCGGTATGTTAAGAATACAAAAAGACAAAAAAGGTTGCCAAGGTGATTAGTGACCTTAAGTCCATCTCAAGACCTAAGATTTTCTTCCAGAACTAACCACCCAGGCAGGTAACGTTACAAGATACTGAGTACTTAGGTGGGCGATGACGACGACGACGGCGATGATGATGATGATGATGACGACGACGACGACGAGCATGATAACACGACGACAAAGCAATTGCCACGAGCTGTGTCTAGAGCAGCTGTATACGTACGGACTGAGCGTTTGTTGTAGGCCTTGCAGAGTAGCGACAGTAGCTGGGAGAGGACGGGGCCACAATAGCCCTGGGGAGAGGAATGGATGCCGTCGCAATTCCTCTCATATCCCGCCTGCAGCACGGGCAGACTGGCCCCAAACAGGCACAACGTCAGCGCCAGTGTCCCGGAGTCCATGGCTGCAAGAAAGGAAATAAAATGTGCGTTTCAGGGCTGTTTTCAGCACACGTAATGGCTGGGTACAGGTGGCTAGGCTGCGAGTGCGGGCAATTTCCAAGATCGGATTCGAATCCGGGACTCCATAGATCTGCAGAGGAACATGCTACCGCTCAACCAACGTGCCAACGTTAATGTTAAAGTTTTCGCACTTCAAACGTAAGACTTACGAAGTAATAAACAATGTTACCAGTGGACCCAATAAACTCTACACGTTGTAACAGGACAGAAATCAAAGGTCAATTAAACTGCCGAAATGTAAAGAGGGCTGTGATCCAAACTATGACATGGCGGCCATTGCATATCTTATATGGGATGTTATGCAAGAGAAGGATGGTGCAGCACTCGTTTATAACTGCTGATGAAATTGAATGGATTTTATACACAATCTCCCCATAATAATAACTTTATGTACACTGTGTGAATGCGCATGTATTGCATGTGTATGCATTGTATTGTTACTGCATTGTAATTTAAAATAATTTAAGTATGCGACTGTACATCTTCGTACCAACAAAGATTTACATGTACGTATTTAATATATTAATGGTGCGAATAACTGTACAATAAAAATTATAACAAGCTTACGTAATGTCAAGACAATGTGACGCACGCTTTTGTTGTCTTTTGGTGCAGCTTCTTGATTTAGGATGTGGATTGGGCAGGAGAATTGTGGTGGGAGGAACAATGTTTTGACATCTTAGACAAACTACTACAGGTAGGAAAACTGTAATAAACGATATTACTGCCTGGAAGATACATATATGGAGTGCTTGGACATTGTAATTCTTGCTCCTGGTATACAATGTTTCTCGTCCCATCTTTTAGAAATGAAGTGCTATCTACCTGGTACATTTGCAAAAAAGAACAATCGGAAGAACGAGTTTTCTGCATCTAATACCGTTTCACACGTATAGCCGAAACGTGATTCTTTGATCATTTTATCAACAACGTTATTAAAACTTTCGGAGCCAATGCTGGAGCCATGCAAAATCCGATGAAGTAAGGTGGACGTGACAAAGAAGACCAATACTCCACATGATCCAGTGTATTTCTGTTATGTAAAGCCAACGACTACTTGGAAACCTGCCGAGATTCAAATTTTATGTACTAAGCTCCCGAGAATTAACTACAGTGGAATTTGTAAGTACATTTGTACATGTAGAAATACAGAGTAGGTACACGTGTTTTCTTAAATCATAACTCTAAATCTATGTAACTATGATCTATAAACTACATATTTTCTGTTATAGTTAATTCTGGTTGAATTTCAGGATGTGATTCTATACATTTATTTGTAAGGATAATAGTGATGATCAGATGGTGCTGATGATTAGTATTGCCATTATTGCCAGTAATGTTTACAAATAATACAAGACTGTTAGAAGCGAGCATGCAACGTGCTCGGGAAAGCATCATGTACGACCGGAGCCCACTAAATTTATATAAATGCAATTTATTTTCCCCCAAATGAGGATGGAGGATACCCTTCCCCTAACGTTCCTACACTATCGAGGCCTTGGCACATGTACCGCAAAATAATCGACCATTTTACAACGTGGACATTTTTCTGGTAGCTCAACAACAATAACAACAACAATGACAACAACAAAAACAATAACAGCATCACTAACAACAATAAGAAGAACAATGACAATAAAACTACTACTACTACTGCTGCTGCTGCTGCTGCTGCTGCTGCTGCTGCTACTACTACTACTACTACTACTACTACTACTACTACTACTACTACTACTACTACTA
>JAAUYG010116996.1_pt1 | contig 14275 bp, 5 predicted proteins | sample 7278091 | NCBI WGS metagenome assembly JAAUYG01 (sample SAMN14350201, study PRJNA611818) | marine sediment metagenome | isolation source: surface marine sediment (0.6m) | place: French Polynesia: Moorea | collected 2018-08
ACCCTGGTATCTACTGTGTTACAGGTGAGCAGGAACTGGTACAGAAGAAAACCTTCACCAACTGGATGAATACCTACCTCAAGAAGGTAATTCATAAGTGTACAACACTGCGATCACACCTGTGCTGTGTGATAGTGACTGCTGGTGTAGTAAATAAGTAATGGGGATCATTTGAACTAGATTTTGATTTTTCATACCGGGTACCCTTCAAGTTGGATCAACTTGGTTTCTTGTTTGTAGACTTGTAGAAAAGAGACTGATGAATCTGAGAGGAGTTCTATTGCCCTGATTCCTATTAGTAGTTCTCAGACTGTAGTTTTTGATTTAGGGCAGGCTGATGTTTCAATACGTGTAGGGAAGTAAAAAAAGAATGACAAAAAAAAAGCAAAGAAACACAAAGCCTAAGTCTTTTCATTTCACTACATCAATTGTCATGTGGATTTTAAGACTCTCAGTCATACTGCATCTAACCAGTGTAACAGGGGTAATGTGAATAAGAATCATCCATCCGCAAATTTTCCTCGGCCTTTTCCATCTAGTTCACCTGATGAATCTGGAGTAATTCTGCTAAAAATTTGGGATGAACTTTCTTAGATCACAATTTTGTGATGTTTAAAACATTTTGCTATTGAGAGGCAAGATTTCTCTTTCTCTCAGTTTAAGCAGTGATTATTTATGTCATATTGTCTTATGTATTGTTTACTGGTTAAGTGGTAAGGTAGTATGTCATCATTATGATATGTTTTTTGTTGCAGCATGATCCACCGCTGCGAGTAGAAGATTTGTTTGAAGACATCAAAGATGGCACCAAACTTCTCTGTCTACTGCAAGTCCTGTCTGGAGAGAAACTAGTAGGTGGATGATGGTCCAGCATGGTATACCAATGTCTGTCATGATATAGGATTCTCATATACATTGTACAGTGGTCCTACTCTAATAAGGACACCCTTTGCCAAACAATTCGGTCTTTAATTATTAGAGAGGTGTCCTTTAGTGAGAAGGAGCAATACATATCCAAGAATGCCAAGAACTTGTGTCGTTTCTAGATGGGTGTTTTCTCTATAGAATGTCCTTTAAGAGAGGGACCACTGTGTTGTAATTGTTTCCTTGTATGGGAATAACTATTAATGCTAAGCTTTATGCAAGTGTTATGGTAGTTCTGAAACTTCAAAGGTAAAAACGATTCATTAATATCTGGGAGAAAATGTAAACATATGGCTGAATTGAAACCAAGTAAAAAAAAAGTTTATCAGCCTATGTATTTATCTGATTACTGAGCATTATCAGCTCTTGCATCTTGTTTGGATCATATTTTCAAGTAACATGCAAAACTTGTAGAATTTAGGAAGTGATAATACCCTAATACCAGAAATATTTATTTTACTTCTTTCAAGCCAATTGAAAAAGGAAAGAAACTCAAGCGTTTGCATTTTATCAGCAACGTTACCACAGCGCTCAAGTTTCTTGAGAGTAGAAAGGTGAGTCCTGTTATAAAAGAGTATGTAAGGGTAATTAGGGCGAAGTTTGCCTAGACTTGTATTTATTGCCTTTGTAAAGAATCACCAGTCAGTTAGATAATTGTATACCAGTTCATGGGTTGAATACTTGTAATCAAAGTACACGTAGATCATGTAATATGTTTTGTAAAGGGTTTAGCATGAATGGATGGTTTTGTACTTGTGTTGTAGAGACGGACTAAAATAAACTGTGCAAGTCAGACATGTGTTTAATAGGTAGAGTAAAACTTGCAGGCTTTTCCCTATTAAGGATTACATTTTGATCTGCTCTAAAGACCACCTGTATGTTATAATCATCTGCTTATAAGGACCACCTTTCGCAGATCTCCCAGAATATATTTACCATATTGTTGAACTGGTTTATAATGACCACATTCTGTTGGTGTCTAGGTTGGTCTATATACGGATTTTCACTCTGCATTATTTCATGCTTCTGTAATCACTTTATGACTGCACTTTTACCATGTTTACAGGTTGTGAATCATATGAATTATACTCATTTTCTTCTCCGTTGCATGTGACAAAAATTCCAAAGATTTTTCTTTTAAAAATTCCTCAAATTGGTGAATTTCATCTTAAGTAGCTCCAGTGGCACTTCAAGAATTCTCGATTGCGAACTGGTGTCAGATATCCTTTATTTAAAATTTTTATGTTCTTGCTGTCTCTCGGTTAGGATTGGCATAACTCTGCTGCCAAGGTGTCTAAGTGATGCACAAACTACATGTTTTATGATTGCAATATTGCAGTGATTTGCTGTACATGTAGTGAATTTTTTAACGTGCAGTGCCTTTACATGTAGTCTCCTTTCAGAGTGTTTAGAACTGATATGATCCAACTCGAGCTAAAATTATTTTTTTATACTAAAATTTTAGTACATGGAATGCACTACCAAGCATGTTATTTCATGACAAGTATAAACAGAGATATATGTTGGAATTTTTCAAACATGAGTTTACTGTTTGGCCATAAGTTGGTTGTGTGTTGTATATACTACCGGGTACATGTTATGTTATGGACACCTGTGTCACATGTCAGTAGCGTCCGAATCATTGCTATTACATTAACCAGGTTTCAAACTCCAGTGCATTGAAGTGAATTGCCTGGAATAGTAGACTAACTCTAGATACATGACCCCCCCAAATGGCAACCGAATCCCCTTACACATCTAGTGTAATTAGTAAACTCAGAAATAGCATTGCGGAGTTGGTTGATCGACACAATGTGTTTGCGTGTACTGTATTGTGTTTGCTCTGATGACTGGTAGTGTATAATTGTTACTAACTCATGTCATAAAATGCTTCACAGCCGGTTCCTTGTCTACAGCCTGCATGAAATACGGGGGAGTTTGTCTATGGTATTTTAAGCAGCATATGTATACAAAATTCCGGGGAGAAAAAGACCAAATTCGGCTGAAGTTTGTATTGAAAGAAAACTTTTGGGAGGGATGAAAAATATGCTTTGTTTGAAATAAAAACTTGGGGCAAACTTGTATCATAACCTCTTCAGTCTTTTCTTCATCATTTCCTGTATTGTCTCTATATTTTGGATTGTTTGTTCTCGCAGTGAATCTTACCGTAATATTGAACTTAGTTTGTTACAGTTAGTGACACAATGGTATTTGGTTTTCAGATCAAGTTGGTGAATATCAATGCCTCTGATGTTGTGGATGGAAAGCCTTCCATAGTCCTTGGCCTGATTTGGACCATCATCCTGTATTTCCAAGTAAGCAGTTGTCATTATACCAAACTTCTTATCCTGACCATAACTATGTAGTAAAACCTGTTTCGAGACCACTGCTGTAAGAGACAGCTTCTTTTGAAGGACCATACATTTCTTGAGAAGGTTCCACCTTTCAATGGAATTGAACCTGTCACCAAAGACCACCTGTCTTGAAAGACCATATTTTTATTATCAAATGTATATTCTTTCGGGACGACCTCTACTGTGTTAAGCTGTTTTGGATGCTGGAAATTATGTGAATTTAAATTTTAATGGCAAGTTTACTGTTACAAGAACTTGGAGCCCAATGGGAGAGCTGTTAGATGCCCTGTTACTCAGAAACTGTTCTCCATGAGTGAAATGTGGTGAAATTCTCTGTGGTGGCTCTGTAACAGTTGGTGACACATATGTGGGGTGTCTTTGACCTTGTAGTGTTCAAGGTCATTTTGGAGTGATTTGTGCACTCGTCTCAGAAGACCAGTGACTCGAAACTGGCTGATAGTAGAGTGAAACAGACTGAAATTTGGGACTTGGGGCTACTAAACACAACAGATACGGGATGCCTTTGACTGTAGTGGTCAAGGTCATTTTGGGGGTCATTTGGTGCACATGTCTCCAAATGGCCTGCAACTCCAAAATGGTTTGTGGTAGAGCGAAACTGGGTGATATTTGGGATTTGGTGACAGCAGTAGTACATATAGGGAGTACATTTTGACCTTGTAGGGTTCAAGGTTGTTTTGGGGGTCATTTGCTGCACTGTCTCAAAGTGGTCTGTAGCGTGAAAACAGCTGATCATAGAGTGAAACAGAGGGAACTTTTGACTTTGGGATACTAGTAGAACATATAGAGGGTACCTTTGAGCTTATAGTGCTCAATGTCATTTTGGGGTCATTGAGCAAATTTTTCTCAAACTTGGTATGATGGAACATAAAAATGTGCAATGTTTCTATTCCAATATCTACTGTTGTCTGCAAGGAAAGCATCAAGTCCACGGTCATCTTTTTTTATAGATTGAGGAGTTCACTCGTTCACTGAGTCAGCAGACAGCTGCCACGCCAACCAGCAGTTCGTCAAGTCTGGGCAGTCAGGATGGAGTCACTCCCAAGAAACCCGGAACGGGAGCTCTCGATCGCTTCCGGGGCAGCGCCAAAAAGGTCATGCTTAAATGGGCACAGAAAGCCGTCACCAAGTGAGTAGAAAGATATAAGTAGAAAGATATTCTTATTCGTGATGATCTCTCTAGGTGCTGTTCTATTTCCATTTGGATAAAGTGCCAGTAAAATTCATTGATTGTAAGTGGTTATGTGAATAGATGTAATGCCATATTCTTTTCTTTGTGTTCTAGCCCCTCTTTGTTAAAATTAAATTCATTCTATCATAAAGTACTGATGATAAATGGCTGGGCACTTTCGTTCACAATGGTAATGCATTATCATATTTTAATTTCCCGGAAGTATGTTTGTGGGTATACCAGTATGTGTGATAGTACAATATCATTGATAGTGTAGTCCTCTACTGGCACTTGTTGGATGCATTATGATTATAAAGGTTTTTATACTAATCATAATGTAGTCATGCTACATGTATTGAGCATTACTGGCCACATATTTTCTTGGACGTTTGCCTGATGAATGGTAGAATCCTACCTTTGCTACTGGCCTTCAGTATGATGCATAGCACATGGACATGAAAAGGCATTGTACATTGAAGGATGTATTTAAAGGGACTACAGGGTATATCTTATACGTACCATGCAGAAAATACAACCTGACAGAAGTTCAGATCTTTAGTAATTAGAAAATGGATTAATTTCTCCATGTTGGTTAAGTTTAAAAGGGAAACTGTGTAAGATATTTAGTACCATAATTAGAAAATGTATTAAATGCTCCATGCTGGTTAATTTAACTGACGTTAGTACATTTATAGTGAAGCTCAGTTTGGGACCATCTTGGAATTAAGACCACCAGAATAAGGACTACTTCTCAGCCATCCCAGATATTTTCATGGCTTAATTGGTCTTTACAGACCATGTTTGAGGAAATCCAGTAATGGCTGTTAGCTTGGGAAGAGCTAGTGATATCAAGAATATCCAGTCACAGCTATGGAAACCTTTATGTTTTTAACAGGACTTTGACCATCTATGCATGTACATTTTTGCATGGCTTAATTGGTTTCGGAAATATGACCAGCTGACGCTACAAGTCCACTTTATAGCAATCCTGTGGGTAGTCTTAAGAGATTAGAAGGAAAACTGGGAACTTACCTGCTTTGATTTCTGTACTCCTGACTATAATAAATATGTGTGGCAGTTGCTTTTCATGTATGTGAATTTCTCAGTTCTGTGCCATGAGTATCATGATACCATGATTATCTGTTGCTATTCCTGTAATGTGAAGCCAGGTAGCAGCCGGACTGTGGCGGTACTGTATCTCCTAAAGTTAGACTGTGAGATATCTATCATGGCAATCCCCATTATACCTGTTATACTGTTGTGGGTTACTGGTACTAGATGGGGAAAGTTAGTGTTTCCCAGGTGGATCTCCTGATAAAGGTTGGGACTGGAAGGGGTGGGGGTGGGGGGCATAGACTTCTGAAAGAGCTAGGGGAGCTAAGGTGATTATATTTCACAGCAGGCGGCTGTACCTGGCCTAAACCTCCCTACAATGATTGTAAAGATATCTTATCAAAAGTCATCATAAACAAGCTATACCATGTGTATTACTGCCAAGGGAAGCAGTTTTCTCTCTCTTTTGTTAAAATCTCTTGATGTCTAGGAATCCTATGATTCCAGTGTATAATGTCCCCAATAGCTGGTATCAGATTGTACATACATTTCCTTTTGGTAATAACATACAATTTTAAAATTTTATCGTATCTCTACCCAATATGTATATTTTGTTTACCGGTAAGTTTCAGTAGAACTACTAACTACCCTAAATTATAAAGCAAGATCACATGCATAATACTCAAGTACTTGAATATTTCATCAGAAAAAAAATTGTCATAATTGCGTGTTTACTGCAAGTGCTTTCATAATGCGCAAATACCATAAAAAGCCTTTCAAGAGGGTTTAATCAGAATCGTGGTAGATTAATAACGAAAGCTACAATTAGGACGCTATGGTGATATGCACATACATACAGTTCATTTGTTTTCCAGATTTGCAAGACTGGTATATATAATGAAACAGTGTGCATCTCTTTTGACACACATTTAATTACCAATACACTGAGTGAGAAATCTGGTTTGGTGATTGCTTGATAAAGCTGTCAGTAATATGATAGCGAAAAGAGGCTTTCGTCATGTTTCAGCATGCAAAGCCAACAACCCGCGCATAAGGTGTGGATGTTTGTTCAACTATTGATCTTGATTTGTGTGTTTGGTTAACCTGGAAAAAGAGCCCCCACAACTCTCAGTGGCAATACTTAATGTGCTCCAGTTATGAAGTCAATACTTACAAATAATTTTTGAGGTCGCTGTGGAAATGTTGTGCCATGAAACATTATTACTGTGAATGGTTTTTAGTCAAAAATTAGTGAAATGTAATGAGTCAGTTTGATTTGCCTGGTACTGAGTCTTGCAGTACTTGCCTCTTCTGAGTATCGCATTGCTGGGTATATCACATTATAGTCACCAAAAAGTTAAACTGTATCAGTGTCTTTACATCATGTACATTGCATTGGGGCATCTGACACTCATTACAGTAGTGAAAATCTCTACTGTACTATGTGTATAATGAGTCTCTTGTATTCCATATATGATGGAAATGGACAAGTTAACGTCTGACACTTGAATCCAGGCAGCTTCAATCAGTAACTAATACCAGGTAATCAACAACTGGTTGCAAGGTTTTTAAAAAGACTCCCGTTGTATTTTGCATTGATCAATGGTACTTTTCATGAACTCAACTTGTGGATAAATTAAAAAAAAAAAAAAAAACATCCAAGGCTGTCCTTGAGAGCTTTGGGAGCCATTCTAAGTGTCCAATTGTCTTTGATGTAGACAATCCATACCAGGCCAAGTTCTCTTATGCATAGTTGAGTGACTGAAGCAAGCCGAAGCCTGCCTATCCTAATGTCATGCATGATTGGTTGCCATTTACTTGACTATTGAACTGCGGGTAGCTGGTGCAGTGCCGTGCCTCGTCTGAGAGGTGCAGCATGTACCACACAGTTGAGGTACAGGTCACATGGATTTATGCCAGCAATAGTCAAGCAAGAGGTCTTGACAGAAAGAGGGGGCTTGTAACCAAAGAACTTCGGAGGTCTTCTGGTATTTAATGTAAAGTGACACTGGAATATAACAACTAGACACCCCACCCCCCCCACCCCACACACACACCAACCTCTACTGCCTTACCATTCATCCAGCCAGGTTTATTGATATACATATATACCAGTATCCTTGTCCGGGATCAACTTTCAGTGGCACAAGATAAGTGGAACGATTTGGCCTGCTTCCAAATAAGGAATGTGCTTTTGCCATGGCGAGACATACAGATCAAACAAATAGGTGTATGTGAAGGGTTCACAGAGGTGACGGAATATGCTTTTAGGAACCTCGTATGTGTAGAGACATGTAGACCTGTCCAGGCGCCGGTAGCTCACAAAACGGCATTGATTCTGAGCTTTATGAACCTATAAGCACCCTTTCAGCCATTTTGCTGTATGAGTGAATGGCAAGAACCCAGTGGAGCTTAATGTTCTTGTCTCACCTTCAGAAGTTACGGGAGTCAGAGGTGACAGTCAGAGGTGACGGTCTAAGATCAAAGACCAACATCTTTCCGCCTGGAATAACCCTGAAGAAGGGGTGTCGAAAAGTAGCCATGCTTTTCTTCCAACATCACGATACGAATTGGAATAATCTTACGATGATGCTTATGCCGATTTAAATATAAGAAATCACCACTGGAATTCTTTGTGTACAATGTTTTTGAAGATTTCTTGGAGGAACATGATGGTAGCTACACACCAGTGTGACATGGATATCCTCGGATATTTGGAAAATAATGCTAGACTGACGGATACTAAATTTGGAGCATTGTTGCATGAAACCTATCGTCTCATGGAATATCGCGAGCCAAAGATTGTGGGTTTGAACGTGAAGGATTTCGCCTTTGCCAGGGAGTGGGGAGATTGTGCATATAGGGAGGACACCATGTAGGCACAGCAGCTCCACTGCTAGAGTCTGTGGGCTGAGTGGGACCTGAGGGGCTAACACTTTGGGGCATCGATACATCATCTCTGTATTTTGTACATACACCAATATTTTCTATGAAACTTATTTATTCATTGATCTCTTAATTGGAATTTTCTCTGCTGCATGGAAATAGGAGCTCTAACAATAGACATCGAAAAAAGGAGCCAAAGCAGCATCTTTTATGCCATGTAACAATCACAATGTGATATTTTATTTTGTGCCAAAGAAATGTGCTTGAGATCTCCTGATACTACCCATCAGTATTATGCATGACCAGCATTTCTTTGAAACCACACGCTGTGTTTTCACTTAGAAACCTTACAATGGAAAAAATCGGTTGAGTCTGTGATATTACTGTGATATTGATTGCAGTTATCTGTGATAATTACACACACCTGCCTGTGATGTATATACGTATTGTGGCTGGCCACTTGCTGTTAAAACAGCTATAAACAAGTCAATGCAGAAATAACATACCATTCAGTTAAATATGGATACTAAGGACTATTCCCCAGAAAGGGAAAAGGTAAGGAGGACACGAAGGAACGGACATTCGTCAAAGGATGGTCATCATGATCATGGGAAAAGATCATCCACACCATCACATCTGGAATCTGAACGAAAGCACAGGCATCATGCCCGTGATTCCCGCAGACCTCACTCTACCACACCATCAGAGTCAGACCAGAGGAAGTCCAGTCGTGAGAGACGTCCGCATTCAACAACACCATCCACTGTGGCATCCAGCAAAGGTGGGATGAGCGCTGTGGAAGTTGAGAGCAAAGTACCATCAGTAGGTTCTGAGAAAAGGCATTATGTAAGGAGACATCGTGAGCAAGCACGACCTCACTCGACTACACCGTTTTCGGAAGGAGAGGAGCAGAGACACAGGCATAGTCGCGAGGATAAGCCTAGATCAAAGACCCCATCGGAAGGGAGCTTAAAGCATAGACATGGTCACCATCATCATCATCACACACGGTCTTTGACACCTTCCCAGTCTGGATTTGATCCTGACGAAGACATTCCAGAAGAGAGTTCCATCGAAGTGCATTCCTTTCAGGACCAATTCAGCTCTGCCAGCCCAGAGCTTCACTACACCTCTGCGACTACTACATCCAGCCGAACTGTCAAAGCCACCAAGAAAACGATGCTCAAATACATGATACATGAGGTTCGGGAACTTAAACGACAGGTCGACCCAAACGCACCAGACATTCACATCTGGCAGAGGAGACACAGGAGGAGGACGGGGGAGTCCACTGATCAGGATCAAGATCCAGAAGAAATCCAGGAGGAATCTTCACCTACCAGTGAACAACCTATTGCTGGTCAGCAGAGCTCTTCATCTTCTCAGCAAAGCAGTGCCTCACGCCGCCGCCGATTACTTCCCAGCATTCCACAGCGGGAAGGTGACATTGAGACACGGATGCTGCGGGAGACTGGGGTGACAAGTCACAGTAGGCCACCCCTAGGGACACACCAAACTGGGGACACTTCTGTGCCAGGACCAACGATCCACATCAATAGATTCAAATTGCAGGACCAGCTCAAAAAGTAATTGAAAAGTAACATGAAATTTTTGTAATATCTTACATGTCTTACATTACTTAAAATTGCTGTCAGTGACTTCTTGCTCAGCTGTTGATGACCATTAAAATCGGATATTCAGATGTGCTCACTGAGCTTAGCTGAGGTGTACTGGAAAAATCTGAGGCAATGCATACCACATGCAATATCGTGAATGAGGATTTGCAAGAAAGCTGGTCAGGCAGAGTGTCATGACCAACTTCTAAAAAAGTTCATATTGCATCAAAATTTATTTATGTATCAAAGAATGGCTTCAATTTATTTATACATGTATATCAATGAGCATGGGTATGTTGTGGTTGCTGTTTGTTTTGCAGCAATCATTCTAGACACAGTGGGACAAAAATTGCAATATCGTTTGAAATATTTCTCTCAAACCATGCATTCATGTCAGAGAATATCTGTTGCTTTTTTCAGACGTTTTGGAATTGAGGTGAAAGACTTTGGGTCAAGCTGGCGAGATGGTATGGCATTCAACGCCATGATACACAACATCCGACCAGAACTGGTCGACATGGCTACCTTGCCCAGTCAGCCACCGCGAGTCAACCTGGAGCATGCATTCAATACTGCCGAGAACCACCTGGGCATTCCACGCTTGCTAGACCCAGAGGGTAGGACAGGACACTTTACTGTGACCATGATGATAATGTGATTTACAGGCTGGCAAGATATTGACTTTAAGTCAATCAGGAACGTTCTTTTTTACCCGAATCAGAATATGTAGAGCTTACATTTAATAATTACAACTTAGATATCATGCATATTTGTGTATGTTAATTTGAGTGCTGCTGCTGCTAGTGATGATGTCATGATGATGATGTTGATGATATGATGATGATGATGATGATGAATTTTACGATGAAGGTGGCTGCCAGGACATTAATGCCATTAACATCACAACATCCAAATGTGCATGTATAATGTACACCTATGGGTATTTCAGACATACTGGATGTTTTCCTAACACTATTTTCTGCTTAAATCTTCTAAATCTGTTTCATAAAAAATTTCACATTTGCTAATCCAGATGTAGACGTGGAGAAGCCAGACGAGAAATCTATCATGGTGTATGTGGCTAAGTTTCTGGAGCAGTATCCTGATCCGGATAAAGACTTTCCGGACAAAGGACCTAAGGTCAGTGTTCAATTTTTTTTTTCTAGAAAACACAAATGCATTCTAAGTATGGTCAAAACCACTTGACTGAGGTTCTTGTTGGATGATAGTAGTAACTATCTCCAGCCAATTGCCTTTGATGTTGCATTCATGACTTCATGTTGTCTCATACCTCAGGACATGTCAAATTGAAAGTACCCGGTAGTCATTCCTTGCTTTCAACTTGAAATATTAGCATGGCTGAAGTTGGTAACGTGTGTTGTAATATGATTCGCTTCTGTCAGCATTACTATATCTTTGAATTGGAATGAACTGTTTTGCATTATTATTCTTGAAAAAAAGGGCAATTTGTGCTCATCAGATTTAGTCTTTTCCATCAACTTACTGCTATTCTTCACTGTATTCTTTCCTCAGTGTATTGATATTTCTTTTACATATGTATGTGTAATATATGTTGTTTCTTTTCAGTACTTTTTGTTTTGCATGCGAAATGGTCTGTGTTGTCATATGTGTTTTCAAATAATTTCCTTCTTTTGGGAAGACCACTGTTGTAGCATAGAATATGTGGTGTATAAATCTGGCAATGTAGCGTAAAAGGTTACAAATGTTTTGATTCATATGTGTATACAGGTTTCAGACAAGTACCAACAGATATTTCCTCCAAATCTTGGCTGGTCTGACAGCTGATAATACTGTCATGTACATGTACTATAGCCATGGTTATTCCTTCTGATATCCAGTGCTTCAGTGACATAACATCTTTAAAACAGGTCGCCGTTTGAGCGTATAGAATTTAGAAATAAATAATAAATAAATACCAACATGTGCATTTTACAAAATTTTATAATTATATTGTCGCATACAGTCACTATTGCAGATCAGTGTGAAACAATACCTGATGTTTATTTTACACCAGCATAACAATGTCATTGTATTTGTACATACCTTAAGTGTTGCTTCTTCGCAAGGCACATAAGAGCAACAGTTTTTCCACATATTACTGTCATGGTGGGTGTAGGTAATAGTCACATAACACCCCTACAGAGTAATATTGTCCTAGCCACAGTTCAGTGATCACTGCTCACACTAGTCAGAGTAACAGAAAACTGCTGCTGTGGCCTGGAGGCTGCTGTGGTAGGCCACAGTACCAAACATGAGGTCTGGCGGACTTCCAAGCTTTGCAAAAAAAAAATACCCTCTACCTCAGAAATAATTACGTTTCTGGGGCTGGCAAACAATTATATTTCTGATGCCCCTGTTGCATGCATTTCTTTCTGTTTCGGCCTGACTTCCACATGTTCTAAGGGGTTATTTCCAGTGGGTGGGGTGGGGTGGGTAGGGGGGTTATACATGGTTATGGGAGTAAGATACTGGCCAGCTGGGTGTAGGAGGCAGAGTACATGATGTGTAGCTATTTCTGTAGAGGGACAGTTAAAAGTGAAGTGCAAACATTGGCGCATTGCCGGCCCTGGGGAAGGTATCTCATTGGGGAGCTCACTGAGCCTGTAGAAGGGTGGCCATTTGGCTTGAAATATTCCCTTGCATTTAGACATATATAAATTTTGATAGCTATTGGGTTTAGATTTAATCTGCTAGATTTCTGTGTGTACTAGCAAAAGTTTTTTCACCAGAACTTTAAAGAACAAAGTTATGTTGTATATGTTCCTTTGTGTACATATTAAAACGCACCCATTTACAGTCCCATACATAATTTGCTTGCACATGCAGCACTTTTTACTGGGCGCCAGTGAATGCTGGTTACCTTACCTCCATCTTGCCATGACATCAAATACCGGTGTACTGTATATGAAGTTACACATGTGAAGTCTTGTCAGTTCAATGTGGTTGTCCTATATATGACAGTCTGGGTGGATTATGTAATTCTTCTGCTTTGTGTTTATCCACACAGCTGGTTGTGGAGGACACTGCAGATCCCGGCAGTGCTCGTGTTGTTGCTGAGACAGAGCTCTCGGACTTGGCCCCACAGAGTCCTATATTACGTCGGGCATTGGAAGGTGGAGTGTCTGTCATAGCCTTCCATAGCCCTCAGCTTGGACGACGCTCGCGACGTTACAGACACCGCCTACCTCCAGACCAGCGTCGTCAGCAATACTTATTGCCCACTGACCGGCGTGGAGAAGCCGATGATGACGACTGGTGGTCTCAGGGTTCTGCGGCGTCAATGGAAGATGTAACACGTACACGAACTGCGTGGAGCCCAACCCCATCTATGGATAAACTGCATCAGGGTGATGGGCGTTCGAGCCCTGCTTTGTCTGAGGAGAGCTTGCCCCACTCTGAACCTCCCTGGCCTTTTAGATCATCCAGGACGCACACAGCAGTGGAAATGCAGCAGGGTGTTGAGTCTCGGCGGTCTCGCAGGCGACAACTGGCAGAAGGAGGGGAATCTCTGCCCGTTCATCGCCTAGGAGAACATTCCCCGCATGAACAAGTATCAGCATGGCTTACAGTTACCGATGATTACAGCCCACGGCGTACTGGAGGGAGAGATGGCCATAGTGCCATCTCGCTGTCCCGATCTCACGAGGATCTAAGTTCAAGGTCAACCCTGCAGCCTGGCATTCCTGATCATCGCTGGAGACGATCACTGCAAGGCACGGACGAGTTCCGATCAGAAGGGGATGATGAGGGAATCGCCTCCGGTGGTCAGATGCAAGGGAGGTATTCCAGGTTTGCTCAGGGGTATAGAGGACCCACACGGCACATGCCTGAGTTAGAAGGTGCTGATCCAGATCAGACATCTGCAGGACATGATACAGGGAGCACCAAGGGTGGCACCTCTCTCCGTTCTGGCAAGAAAGGAAAACAGAAGCGGCGGAGAGAAAGGGAGACTAAGCCCTCACACCACCTGTCACCTGGCACTGTTACACAGGCCGGGCAGGACATGTCTGTCTCAGAAGAAAATCCAGAAACTAGGAAAGTTACTGATATCCAGGATCCAGGAGTTGTACAAAAGTCATTGAAGCGTAAAGGTGGTGATCATGATATTACTGCTCAAGAAAAAACTAGGGAAGAAACGGAGTCTGAGTCAGTGGTTCCAGATGATGGGCAGGCCAGTGAGATGAAGGATGAAAATGCAAATGATCCAGATATCCAGCTGCATTATCAGCCTG
>JAAUYG010023363.1_pt1 | contig 14271 bp, 8 predicted proteins | sample 7278091 | NCBI WGS metagenome assembly JAAUYG01 (sample SAMN14350201, study PRJNA611818) | marine sediment metagenome | isolation source: surface marine sediment (0.6m) | place: French Polynesia: Moorea | collected 2018-08
GAGATACTGGCAATCCGTTTGTATATATAGTTTGTTGTAAATGTTATATTAGTAGACGAAGTAATTGTTTACTTTTATACCCTAATGACCCTTAAGTGTTGTTTCACATTTTATCACCATCAGTGTAATAACGTGTGAACATACATTACATACATTTGTGATATGCGATATTATTGGTACCGGGTAGTATTAATAAATTGTTCACTGGTTATGCAATATGCATCAGTAGTAATTAAAAAAAAACCCAACATAATATCAATATCATAACACTGTAAACATTCAACTGACCAGTCTGTCAAATATTTTTTAGATATGTTATGATACTCTTTTTTTTTTTTAATTTACAAACCATAGGTACAGTTTGACAATGCATTATAATACATGCAGCTGGTATTCTTTATAACGTAAAACGTTTCATGCCCTTTGTATAATAATCCTATCCACCTCATCTTTGGCTATTTTCGATAATCTATCGATCTTTGGGACATACCAATTATCTATGTGTTGTGTGGTAAACGATATTAACCAATGCCGACATACATTCCTAACAGGTGATATGTGCTATGTAGATATATTAGCTTTATTTCTGTAGTAATTTGCTGTAGGTGCTGCGTCACCACCTTCAATAATTCCACAACAAATAAACTTTTTTTTTTCCCAGAAGAATGCCATTTCATTTCCGCCCCCTCCTCCGCAAGAAGTATATTTGCCAAAAAAAGAAAAAAAAAGTTTGAAAAGAATCTTTGCGTAACCCCCCATATACTTTTTTTTTTCTCCTTCATTTCCTCCTGGCATTCCTCAGTAACACAACCTTTGTGAGGCGTGGAAGCAATCGGTGGCTTTGTAAAGAGGGCGTTATATACCGAGTGACAGCGATCTCTAGGCACGAATGACCAACAGTGACTATTCACGTCTTCCGATGTCTGTCGAACATGCCCAAACGTACTTCACTGGCTTCCAGGGACTTCAAAACCACCTTTAATATGACAGCTACCACAGGGCACAATATGCATACAGTGTACTTTAGAGCACAAAGCATCAATTTCGGTCTACTTACTTTTTTTTCTTTTGGCAAAGGGCGTCTCCACCTTTCTAGACTAATAAGTTCCAGCAGTTTCAAATTTCTACAAAGAGGAAGTAGGCGACCAATACACATCTCTGTGTTAGCTCGCGACACATTATTGCATCACAGCACGACCCAAGACAATGTCAAAAGCACAGATATACCGAGCCCATTTTACGTGATCAAATTTCGGATGCTGTTCACGTAGGGCCATGTAGGAGAATTTAAAATCACACTTTTAGTTTCGAAAGGAATTTTTTTTTTTTTTTTGCTTCTGTAGGTATCAGATATGTTGGAAAATATATATTGAAAACGTCTCTTACTGGTACAATGTATTTATGACAAAGATGTTTCCTTAATTCCCCTCGACAGAAATCACTCAAGTCGGAAGTTCCAATATATATCTAGGTTCATTTATAGTATTATGCAATTACATGTATTTTTATGTAATTCCCAAAGGGGAGGAAAACCCAAGTCATTCATTCATTCATTAGCTGGATGAAATGTAAAGAGGAAATGCATGAACTGTCTCATCTTGTACCATTACTTCCTGCTCGGTTAGATCAAATGCTTGGGATGCTTGCCAAGTATGCGATATGGTGTCGGGGTGAAAGCATCTAAACTTGTGGGACAAATGAGATGGTGAGCCAGCAAGCAGCCAAGCAGGTGACAGAGGTAGATTTTTTACCATTCTTCAGAAATCAAATGAATGAATGCTTCTCCTTATTTTGAATAATTATTATAATAGCAAGATGTCCCTTACCTTAAGGTCGGTGTGATATAAAAGCAAACGCAGGCTTATATCTCCTTAGAGGGGACACAGCCTTGTTGTCAACCTTGGCTTTTCCATTCACTTTTCCTACCCCCTCCCCAACAAACCCAATTTTTTTTCCGCTCTATAGGAAGCTGCAGTGAAAGGAACTCTAGCATTACAGGATATAATGGCTCACCATGGGGCACATACAATATGTACAGACATATAATTTATTTTGTCACTGTTTGCGCACACTTTGTTGTTGAGGGAAGTTTGTCCTTTTGACCATTAGAGCTATAGCCCCCCCCCCTCACCGCAACTGGCTTGACATTCCTAAAATTTAAATTTTTCAGAGAATTACTATCACCCTTGTGACCTGTTAGGGCAGAGTGGGTCACCCAAACATGCCTCAAGTATATCCTGATACTACTAGTCAGTAATGTACCGGTACTACATGTATCAATTAAGGCATTTATAACATGGGTAAGTTTGTGCTTTGGAAAGATAGGGCTTGGTGAAGTGTATTGTATAATTGGGAAGCCAAACACATACATTTTGTACAATACAGTATTGCGGTCTCAGGAAAAAGTCCTCACAAGTCAGACCTGTCTTACATGCAATTTACCATATATAAATGTATAGACTTTAGGCTCTGCCCACCCTGCTATTATACTTGTAAATCTCTGCTACAATTCAAAATCTTGACCGATCATTTCAAGGTTGGCATTCCTGCCTTCCTTCATTCCTTCCTGAAAGCCAGGGAAGCAAAAGTTAGGCAAGCATGTGGCTGGGCGCGCTATCTCTGTCTTTAGAAGTAATAGAACCTGGGCCCACTGTCAGCTCTCTAGGAAGAGGACTTGCTATAGCACTGCAGGTGCAATCTTTCAATTTGCTTCCATTCACCTCTACAAAAGAGAAATATTTGCGGCTGCCTGCTATGTATAAAGGCCTCAGAGTGAGGGCATCATCCTTCTATCTAGGCATTTTTTTTTCCACCCCGAGATGAACATCGCTCGTTCCGAGGAACACCAAATAATAACCGGTATCCAACGTGAATCAGCATGATTCACTTTCATCTGCCAACGACAACGTGAACTCTGACAGTGTGCAAAGAAACCACACACTGCAACAACCTGAACCTGACAAACAACGAAATCACCCTCCGCCTGATCTCCCCCCCTTTTTCTGTTATTCAAAATTTCAACCAATGAGTATGGGTTTCAAATAACGCTGTTTTGATGGCCTAACACTGCAATCAACTTGGGTACTTCATACCACCCCTCAGCCCCTATCTATTTAGTGAAGAGAGACTCATCGCCCGGGGAAAGTAAAAAAAAGACTGAGCTATGATTGGCATTGCCACATACACAACTAGGTAACCTCTGATGACCTTTCACAAAACTTCGCTGCTGACTAGCAACAATCTTCCGGAAAGTGACATCGAGAGAAACCGGAAGATCTCTCAAAATCAAATTTTCTGAAAGTGCCAACGATGATACAAAAAAGAAACCTGCTGCAAACCCCCTTTATACACCCAACCCCAAATTTGAAATGCAGAGTAGAGAGAGAGTTTGTTTTTGACAGTGTTCTGTGCTAGATCTGGGCTCACCTTTCTTGCTGCCTGGCTCGAGTCCACTACCTCTGGTGCCACTCTGCCTGAGGTGACAGGGGGAGCAGGGAAAGGACAGCAGGGGACTGCCACTGAGGGGGGAGATCACTGCAAAGAGACACGGAGGGGACACGGTCACACAAGCAACACACAACCACCCCCCACCCCCCACACTGGTCCCTCTGTGATATGGTCACTATTTTTTACCAAGAAATCGTGGTGAATCAGGAAGGTGGCTTCTGGTAAGAGGGAACACTAAATACATTCAGAGTAGTAGTCACCACTGGCAAAGATTTTTGCCCACATTTGCAATTGTCAGGCCTCTGTTGAGAGTGGCCTTTATTAAGAGAGAGACCATTTTATATATTTAATTTTGGCTAACAGGAACACTGTTTTTTTTTCTTTTTGTTTTTTTTTCAAATTTTAAAACCATCTCAGTTCGTCACAGTTTTGAAAATGGTATTACAATGTACACATAGCTTAAGTAAGGTTTTGAAATTTTAGTACAATCTTTATTACCACCCGTGGCCTAAGTAGAGGAAGGTTTAAAAGCTGAAACTTTTGAAAATTTGGTGTGAAATTTAGAACGGTCCCCACTTGTAGATTAAAAGTCACAGGTTTGCAAATGGTACAAATCCATATAATTCTTAATTCTTGAAGTCCCAGGTAACAAATGGCATGTATTCGAAAGTTTACTTCCGATTTATTTATTACACAAAACTGCTGGTAATTGTGCATCCAGGAAAAACTTAATTCAAAACTAATCTAACTTTGCCACTTGATGTATTAGAAACAGTCCATACATAGCACTGGCAGAACAGAAGATCAATATCGGTATAATTACACCTAAGAGGGTTTCCTTAAATTTTAAATCTCTTTGGCTGGGAGGTGTTCAGTGAATTCCGTGGTATGTGCAGACAGGTGTCACTGTTCAATTACTATGGCTATCTGTCAACAACCTGGGGTTGTGCAGGCTGCTACGGCCGTTATTGATACGAAGTGGGAGGAACCGCTTAACGCCAATAGTAGGGTGCGTGCGGACATTGACCCTATTCAGACTGATAGATGAGAGCTTGTACTCAGTCTGTTGCCAATGTTCGTCACTTATAAAGTGATCCACTGGTGTGAGCAGACCGGTATCTCACTGCCAAACATGGATCATGGCTTGACTATTAGATCTGCATTGATCATGTTGATAGCTGTAAGACTGAAGCCCGAACTTAGGCCATGCCATTACAGTTAGGCTTGGCGCTTTACTCGTCATAACGAACATATAGATCTTCGTTTGAAGACTTTTATAAAGTTGGGTCAGGTAAAGCCCCATGTCACACCCAGGCAGTGGCTAGACCTTCTAATTTAAAGGTTCCTGTTGTGAAAAAGTCCCATTGGGAACCAATGTTTGTTTTCAAGATACATGTACTACAAAACCATAGTTAGTGGTCCAAAATGGAACAGATATCTCGGTGCCGTGTGATTTTGAAGATAGATATGACTTGCCAAATTGTTACACAATCTCGTAACGTCTTAGCATCCTGAGCTCTGACCTGGGGTGGGTTTTCCTTTGATCAGCTGCTCGTCAATGACCTCCTGGTCTGATACGGACACCCCGCTGTCTGCCGGACTGGGGGGGAGGGACACTGAAACAACAGGAAAACAGGTCAGGTTAAAGGTCAGACTCGCACCAAATGGTATACAGGTCCAAACTCTAATATTAGAGTCCAATTCAAAGATCACTTTCAGCTACTGTATATAATAAATGTACAGGGTGGGTCAGTTAATCACCTACAGGATAAGCTGGGTTAGGTCAAAGGTCACACCCCTGCAGTTACTGGCAGCCGAGGTTGGAACAGATAAGGTCAAATAGCCGGGCTAAAAGGGCAGCAAACACCCACAGGAAACCAGCCTGGTCATGTCAAAGGTCACAGGTCAGGTCAGATCAAAGGTCACAGGTCAGGTGGTGTCAAAGGTCACAGTACAGGTCAGGTATAATGTTCTACCTTGTCTTAAACTTTGTACGTGTGTTTTCCTGGCACCACACATGTTATTTCATGCTGTAGTCCAATAAACATTATTATATAAAAGGTCACAAATACTGGTCAGGTCAAATCTAAAGAAAACTGGTCAGATCGAAGGCTTTAATTACCGGTATGTGAATTATTTTGCAATCTATTCTGAAATCACCAAATTTATTTTATATAATTAGGTGAACAAATATTGCAGGAAAAAAATGCTTATCTGCATTGAGGATTTATATAAAGTCTCTCACTATATATAGGGAGTTGTCTAGGAGTGACTGTCCGATTTTCCAGAATTCAGAAGTACGTTTGTGAATCGCTTTATGTGATTAGTACGTAAATTTTTGCATTGCCAAATAAATCACACTTTGCAGTAAAGGTGCCACTATGGGGAGGGGGGGGGGGGCATTCCAACCTATGATAATCAATAAGGCTCAACCAGCTATTCATGGCCATAGAGGTACCCGTCTAACACCTCGATCAGTCCTCCTAAGTCGGACTTGCCTGGGCAGAGACTGATTTCACCACATAAGAAAAACCCACATGTTTGCAGATTTTGGTAAAAAAAATTCCATGTATGATATGCATGCCTGTTCAGTCACTTCCTTCCTGTGTATAAGTCTGCTGGATGGTCGAGTGTATTTGTCAGGTCGACTTTGGCAGGGTTAGCGGACGGTATGGTATAATTGTTTGAGGACAAGCTAAGATTGTTGACCCACGTTGGCGGAAATTTAATCACATGGAGCCAAACATGCATGTACTTGAATAAATGTATAGCACTTGGGAGCATTTGCAGCGGAAGGCGACGTATTACTTTAACCCACACCTCACACTCAGAGGGCCCGCTGTCGGAAATGCAAAGTTGGCAGAAGTCAGCCTGTACTTGGACCGTGAGTTCAGGGCGATGTTGTGTGGGTGGGGAGGAGAAGGATCCTGTAATACTAGTGGACCAACATCAGTCTGATCACTCGCATATACAGCCGGCCATAACAATAGATTTTCTGCTTTCTTTCAAATAAGCAAACCTCTGCTAATTTTCACAATTTTTTTATGTTACAAAAATTTTATAATATACTAGGAAAAGGATCTGCTGCTGCGGCAATATTCTTTTTTTCACTTCCCTGCAAATTTTGCCAATTACAAGATTGTACAACTGAATAGCATACAGGTGCAAGGTTCAACAACAAACTAACACTACGGTAGTACTGCTATATGTAGCAATCTAAATGCAATAAATTACTGCCAAGAGGCTCTAACCATTTGTTTGAAAACTGACAACCAGGACATAAGCAATAAAGGCAATTATAGCAGCCGATTTTGTGTATATATACAAATACTTAATATCAGGATCTGCTCTCAATCAAAGACCATGGAAATGTATCCTGTAGAGTTAAACCACCCCCACAGCAGGTTACAATGTTCCTGACAGGTTCATGCTATGGTATGCCCATGTATACAATTACATAAATATCACCACAACTGGTAAATTATGACAGGGGGAGGCACAAGGGGGGAAATTGCTCCCTGATAGTAACTGATCCCTCAATACATATAGAACACTTTGGTGATGTCACTTGATCAGTTCACATGCACTCATGCGGGATCTCATTTGGGTTGCATCTACCTAGCTATTAGTTAGTTGCTTTATAAGAGTTAGACACTATACGCTGTGCACTCATCATAACACACAATGCTAAACCGTGCATTTTATTATATCTGAAGCAGGTGTGGAAGTTTGGAGTCAGTGCTCACAGTGCAGGTCCAACAATGGTTATGTAGTGTGATAGGCTTGTAGTAAGTACTGCTCAGAAGTCCTGAGACAGAAAGTTTTTTAAACTACATGATTACAACGCTGTATTTAGTTGTTACAAGCTCAGACCCGTCGTTACCTGTACCTGAGTGAGATTTGTGTTGCTGGGCAACAGCTTGCTGCGTTGTGTCGGTTGCTGTTGCCGTCGTCGTCGTCGTGGTGTGAGTCAGGGACGGTAGGCCGAGTTGACAACTCGCGTTGACATCCCCCGCCGTCTGGCTGGTCGGTTTCTCACAGGCATCCACTGCAAACAGTCACAGATAATCTGCTCACAAACAAGTTGACAAATTTCTGTGAACGATGGACTCGCTTGCAGCGAGTGTATGTTAGATAGACACACATGTAGCAACATGCCAGATATTTGTGTGTCCATCCACTGCCCAATGAGGGAGTCACTGTACACCTAATATTTCCTTAGAGAGCAGTAAATGACATAAAGCTGGCACACCTAGAACAAGTATATTGCTAAATTGCTATTACCAAACCCGCACCTTTATTCTCAGACCCAATTATAATACACTTTTTTTTTTAATCTGAATCAAAAATGTTTCAATTCATGTGTCTGTTGCTTTCAATGAAGTATCTGTAGCGACATAAGAAAAACACAGCAATAAACATACACAAGTGTTTTAGAATGAAGCAAATCCGTTTTGGAAAAGTAAAAGTGAGGTGAATCAAAAAATCATCAGGTATAAACGGGCGGGCCCAAGTATGTACTGGTACTTTTTTATGAATGTTTAATACTTCTGCTGTATTTCTGGAGGCTAAATGTAACAGTCTAGGATTAAAAGTTTAAAAAGAACTTGACAGTGTTTGCAATTATTAAAGATCACTGCACATGTGCATGTGGCTTCCACGTAAAATATCTAAGCCGACATTTTTACAAAGTTTTTCAAGTACACAGCAGCAATGTAAACATATTTATGATATAGTGGCCATAACTGGGTAAAACAGAAAACATGATGACATTTTTTTTGTCACCAAACTTTGTCTTACTTTTAACTTTCAATGTTTGTACCGAGGTCAAGTGACTCAACTTTTCTTACAAAAGTGTCACCAGAATTAAAGACGAGTGAGACGCCCATCTCTAACTTGGGGGACACCCAGTTATACCAATTAACAGGTAAACCCAGGTAAAGCTAATAACAAGAGTGCATAACCATTACCGACTCGTTAACATTTCCGTCACAGGATTTATGGTTATTTGAAGTGCCAAGGGCATAGTCCTCTAGGCAGCATACTTGGAAGCCATACGGCAATCATATGCCTGTCTGTTGAGTGCAGCGCCACTTGGTATGGCATTACTACCTATTATTTACGACTTTGCAACTTTTCGCCACTTAGTTGACATTGGTTGGTGGACAGGTATGGAGGTGTAGACGGCCACTGTGACGGTCTGGCTGCCACCACAGCCAAACCTCGTGTCCTCCCTTATCAAACTGGACAAACAGCACCTCCAGCAGACGCCAACCCCTTTATCATCCACCCGGATCAAGTGGCAGGAGTCAATGAGGAAATGTTTGTGAACAGCCAGATACTAAAGTGTAAACAGCCAAGCTTAAGTAGCAGGTAAACAACCCAGTGGCTACTTTAGCCCTAACAGTACCAGGAAGTGTTTACGGCACTGTGCCCCTATGACGGAAATTCTATGTCGGGTCACAGACCTTGAGAGCAGTATCTCGTCTTAATTGACCCATTTAATTGTGTGCACTGGACTGCTGCTGAACAATACCCCTTCAATGGAATTTTCTACATCACAAGGATATGAAATGGCTGTAGCTTAATGCTGTTGTTACCCCCCTCCTCAAAGCCTGACCTGGTATTACATGGGAAAAACCAGGCGCATGCAGACAAAACTCATCAGAGCAAGTTCTCAGGAACTCTGTAGGGAACTAGGAAGCAACCTCCATATCCTGGTTTCCTTTTATCATTCCGGAATTTCTTCCTCTGTAAGCCTAACTAACACACTAGCTTCTGTGCCAGTGACAAGAGGACGTTGCTGAAAACTTCAATGATAGGCCATGACGGTTACTGCCGTACCGAGTGTGGCATCCAATGAGCCAAGACAGGACTCCTGACTGACACATGTCTCCTAACCTAGTAGGGTCTCACTTCTTATTTCCTGTGTCCCTTATGTGTGACACATCACCATGGGACTATATATGGGGGGTGTGGGTGGTAAAATATTTGCAAAAAAACTCTTGCAAAAAAAACTACTTTGCTGGTATGCCCATTCAAACACGTTTTACCATTATACGAAGCATGTTCCAATACACAGATATGTTCCAATACAGTACTCTAATATGACACAATGTTGGCAAGCACTTACAAACTCGACATGTTTGACAAATATTCCAATCGGCACCCACCGGTATTACTTTCTGTATTATTATTATTCCTCTCTCCCCTCTCCCCTGTTTCCTGCTTGGACTCCTGTACGGTAACCTTGACAGGAAAAACTCCAGGGCCAGTGGAGGATGCAGGTTTCCTATTTCCTGTGTGTCTTTCAACGGTCCACCTACTTGACCCATCCCTTAGTCAACACTACTGGGCCTCAATGAACACCTATTCCATGCAAAGTCAGCACTGCGCCTTTCTAATTGGACAGACCTTCCTGTTTCCTTCAGTGTTTTGCTTTTCAGGTTTTTTTTTTCTTTTTTTGGGGGGGGAGGCGGACAGAGTCAGTATGTAGTACAAGTACAATGTAAAAGTCATGTGAAATTTTTCTTTGAGAAAAAGGTGACCTATTCGCACACATGCAACGAGGAGCAGCCACAATACTGTTACATAAAACTTCTCATCATACATTTGTATTTCAATTGCACCCTCCCCCCCCCCCCAAAAGGTGCTAACATAGGTAAAGTTTCTACAAACTCACACAACCGTGAACATGATAAGACCCATCTCTTCCAGACAAAAATCTAATTTGGATATGCTCCAAGAAGAAATCAAAGTCTCTGGAGATCCAGCTAGAGATCCAGATTGTATTTCCCAGTTTTCCTCTTCATCCTCTGAGTGTGAGTGACACTTCCCTGAAGGAAGTTACACTTTCCACCTACTCAGCTATTCCCTGGAGCTGGGATTTCCTGAAAGGGACAGATCCTGTTCCAGAGTGACGAGGAGATCCAGGGACTCGAAAAACTTCTCTTGAAGCTTCTCTTCCAGGAATTTACCAGAAACTGCCGTTAAAAAGTTAGGAACCGATGTTATATGGCACTGCACAAAATAATCATTCCAAATGTAACAAAAATCTGTCTTCAATGTCTCACACTATCATGGTGTAAGAATTTTAAAGAACCCAGAGCCAAGGTCCCATTACAGGAGCGCACTTGTCCCCTCCTGGCTCCCTGTCCCCGCTAGCTAAATATCCCGAGTGCAGGTCCAGATTTCTCCACCCTGGATCTAACCAGGAAGTTGGGACATTCCAATCCCAATACCGGATCTGAAAGGATCCCCTTGGATCTGAAGGATCACATTCCCAATCTCTGTCAAGCCGATTCTGTTAACAACACATTCCTTTCTGATCAAGGGTATTAAAGGAAAGGACTTCAGGCACTGATTGCTGTAAATGTAACCCTGCACGAGTGGTACTAGTTTCACACCTTCAAACACACCATAGATTGTCATGAATAATGTATATGTTAACTAAGGAAGGTGCCACGAAATGTAATCTGTAATCGGCTTTCTCCCCAGAGAATGACGTTTTGTGTTTACCATTCTTGGGCCAGAAGACTGAGAAACTACGGAAAGAAGGTAGAATGTAGCTACCGGTTTAAGTGGCCCTGGGAACCTGGCCAAACCACAAGGAATGCCAGGCACCTTTGCCTGCAATGTACAACCTGGGTGTCCTGCCAGCCCAGACCCAGAAACGACATTCCAAGACCTGGATCTAGAGTGTCCTTGGTGCACTCCAGAAATATTACTGCCTTCTGGATACAAGGAAGGGGAGGGGGAGAAAAAACAGTGTCCCTTGTCAAGGAAGTGCAATTTCATCCCTGGATAGGGCCTGTCCCCGTTTTCTGGATATTTGGGGGTGTGAGATGGTTGGTGTCTGTGCATGTGCAGTCACCAAGAAAAGTATTTCCTCATGCCTGGATCCTGATGTCAATGATCCTCTATTATACGTAGCAGCCAGCAGATCCAGGGTTTATGGAGAGTGGGCGGAGCTATGTCATTTATCAATATCTACAGCCACAGCTAAAAGAAATATTTGAAATATTGTAAAACTCTTTATAATTTTGTGACCAAATACAAAATATTAAGCTTTTTAACTTTGTTATTAAACTGCTACATATATTAAATACATATTATTTCAATAGTTAAACACCGTAAAAATATTCCAAGTGCATTCGGAACATGCCAGTGAAACAAATTATTGTAAGAAAATAGTTTGCAGATGTATTAATAATATGAAGCTGAAAATAAATACGGTAAAATTTATAATTCTTTCTAAGCAATTATTTTCGTTAAAAGCTTATTTATAATTCTTTATGAGCAATGATTTTCATTAAAAGCTTACTTATAATTCTTTGTAAGCATTTTTTTTTGTTAAAAGCTTATTTATAACTCTTTCTAATTATTTCGTTTTAATTTCTTTCTGTTGTATAAAGTTTTAAGCGGATTTTTTCTATACAATGTCACCCACATTGGTTTGCCAATTCCACTATCTGTGCAACAATCAACCATAAGATCCCCTATATGGTTGATCCCCTATACTACAATATTTATTGCCTCTTAATTAATTTCGGCATGTTCGTCTATAACACTTGATATAAAATATCATTGTGCTATACATATATATAGTGACAACATGATAACAGCATACTTACAGTACATATATCTCCTGAGAATACTTTTCTTATAGGAGCCCGATGGTGTAGTGGGCGTTGTCGGTGGTACCGAAGCCTCCTTTCGGTCTCCCACTGTTAAATCTAAAGGCTGATCTGACAGCAACAATGGCTTAGGAACCATCCTCTTCCTGGACAGAAGGCAGCAGTCGGCGGGCAGAACATCCAAACACTTGTTATCTGCCATCGTCCCGCTGACGGAGAGATCCAGAACTGGCGTGTCCAACATTGTCTCCAGAAACAGTGATATATATAGTCCAGTACTTCTGGAACTGTAATAACTCCTTGCTTTGTCTGCAGTCGGAGTCCTTGAATGTCAACCTTCAGGATCCGAAGATGTCACATCAACAGAAGATGACGAATTTTTCTATTTTCCAACGCTAATTACTCAAATAGATATTTTTTTCCTCCGGACTTTTCTTTCACTGTGATACCGCAGAAGAACTATTTGTAGTATATTTTTTCCTGTTCTGGCACTAGCTGTGGTGTTATATCAGTGGGATCTGTGCCGCTGTGTGATAAGACAGCCCAGGTCACACAGTCCTATCCACAGCAGTGATTTGGCCCGCTGCCTGTCTCTATCCAATCTGACAACCCGGTAGCTTCCTCCCCGTGTTTATCCTTTTACTTCCTACTTGCGCTGCGGCAGGCAAGCGCAGCGGCGGCAGTGCCAGCAGCAGCAGCCTAGTGGTCGGTCCGTGGTCGCGGCTTGCCGGTGTCGCTGGCCTGATCTAGGGCTGTGACGCAGGCATTCACTCGCCTTTCATAACCAACGTGTGCATTTCCTCCTCTGGTGACTCTCCCTGGGCTCCAGCCACTGCTACCACCCCCCACCCCCTCAACCTGACATACAGCTTCCACCCACCCAACTACCTACCACTCCACCAATCTATCAGTACTGGGTAGGCTTGGGGGGCCAACAACTACTGAGTGACTACTGTCAACAACTGTTTGTCAAAGATCAACAGCCCAATGTGGGTCAGTTACAGTTGACAGGGCTACTGCCGTGTTAAATTCCTGGGGGAGGGGTGGGTTCCAGTGTGTTGCCAGGCCAAGCCTGACCATGAGGGTCAGATGTCTGTTCGCCAGGCAGGGAATGACCGGGTCAGTGGGACAAGCCCCTCCTGCTGATCTAGTTAGTCTACTACACAAAACTGCTGCTTCATGGAAACTTCGCTCACAGTAAATGTGCACCACGGCAGATTTAGATCATATTTAACACTGTTCAGTCAAAAAGGCTTATGTAGTCAGAACAATTAAGGAATCCAAGGCAGTGATAGGAAGAGAAACATTCCAGCTGGTCAATAATGTTCCTCATTAAACAATGACACATCCAAATTTTACAGTCATCCTGAGCCAAATAACAAAGCCAGTTCTGCTAAAGGAAGACCTTTCTGGTTTTCCCACAGATGACAAATTGTGTTAATGACTTCAGAAGCTTTCTAGTGTTACATAAGCAAACCATAAGTTTCTTCCAAACAAAATGTATTTGCGTCTTATCAATTCCTAGAATTAGCGTGTCACAATGCTGAATCCAGTCACTGCATGCACGTCTCCCAAGCAAATGTGACTTTTAACTTCAAGTCACAAGTATGTAATTATTAGGTCCCAACAGATCAGCAAACCTGGAAGTATCCGTGCAAGTCCAGAACTCGGAAGCCAAAAAACTTGTCAGTGGTATCAGGCCATGCTTGCCAGACCAGTGGCCAGTTTTAAAACTGGAGTAGAGTATGCAGAGAACTCAGCCACAAGATAAGATCCCAGATTCCCTACCTTCCCATCTGCTATACTCCAAGTCTTCTTGTTTCGATCTCCCATCTCGGGAAGCTCCCCCCATCCCGATCCTCTCTCCCCCCTCTCTAGCACTAGACCTCCGCAATTCCCGACTTACGTCAATGGCATCGGTGCACTGGCCTGTTTGCCTCCCTCAGCCTTGGTGGCCTGGTGCCTGCGGATGATGCTCCAGTTCCCCGTTACGTCAGGTCACATCAATAGCCGTCCCCCCTCCCTAAATATCTCCACCCACCCCACGGCACCCTACACACCCCCTCAAGCCACGGCCGCTGGCATGCTGAGGTGCTGATAATGATAATGACGCTGGCAATGAGGGAAAGACGGCACAGGTGCCACCATTGCAGACGTCACCAAGGTATGGCATTGAAGGGGACAATGA
>JAAUYG010021575.1_pt1 | contig 14268 bp, 16 predicted proteins | sample 7278091 | NCBI WGS metagenome assembly JAAUYG01 (sample SAMN14350201, study PRJNA611818) | marine sediment metagenome | isolation source: surface marine sediment (0.6m) | place: French Polynesia: Moorea | collected 2018-08
GAAAAGACCTAGAGCCTTTAAGCCAAATCAAAGGAATAGTCAGCCATGACCATTACAAACCTTACTATCAATTACCCCAAGTCCAACATAGTCTCTGCAACGCCCATCATTGGCGAGAATTGAAAGCGTTGATCGAGATCGAAGGGGAATCTTGGGCAAAGGCAAAAAACATAAAAAGGCTACAACAAGGTAGCCTTCTAAATTAGTATTCTAAGTTCTAGCTAATGATGATTACGCTTCTTTACTTTTAGTAAAATACTCCCTTAAAGCATCGGCAATAATCTGATTCATAGGTCTGCCTTCTTTTTGAGCAACCTCTTTTAAACGAGGAAAGATATCATCGGGAACGCTAACACGGCGTTGGTTTTTGCGGAACTTACGTTTGGGAGTAGTATCTGTATCCATATAGCTTCCTATTGTATATTTGTCAGCAAAATCACGAATGGCATTAAACCCAACACGACTACAGAATGTACCAAAGCTTTCTTTGGATTTGCGGTTCTGCTTAAAGAAAACAAAAATAGGCTCAAAGAAGGTTTCTAGTTCTTCTACTGGCATTTTTTGTTCGTAGGGTTGAGCAAGTTGAGTTTGGTTGGGAGTGCCTCCTAGCCAGATTTGGTATTTTCCAGGTGCGCTACCAACGAAACCTAACTCTGCCATGTAGGGACGAGCGCAGCCATTGGGACACCCAGTCATCCGAATCACGAAGTGTTCGTCTACCATTCCTAGTTTATTCAATAATGCTCTAATGCGATCGGTAATTCCTGGTAAAGCTCGTTCAGATTCAGTAATTGCTAACCCACAGGTAGGCAATGCGGGACAAGCCATCGAATAGCGAGTCAAGGGTTCAATCGCACTAGGATCGGTTTCTACACCCCTATTTTTTAAAATATTTTCGATTGTTTCTTTGTGTTCCGTGGGAATTTCGTAAAGAATAATATTGTGATTGCCAGACAAGCGCATTGGCAAGTTTAGCTGCTGGACAATTTCTCTAAGAGCTGTTTTTAGTTGAAAATCACCTTCGTCTTTTACCCGTCCGTTTTCTACGGAAATACCAAAAAACCAGTTACCGTCACCCTGTTCATACCAACCGAGAAAATCTTGATATTGCCATGCAGGTAATTTTTTGCAAGGTTTTAATTCTTTACCAAAGTAGGACTCAACCTGAGCTTTAAATTTCTCTACGCCCCAGTCATTGATTAAATACTTCATTCTGGCATGACGACGGTTAAAGCGATCGCCATAGTCTCTTTGAGTAGCCACAATTGCCTTAACCAAATCGTAGACATCTTCTTTATCGACGTAGCCAATCTCGTCAGAAATCCGCGCAAAAGTCTCTTCTTTATTGTGGGTACGACCTAACCCCCCCCCAGCCATTACATTAAAGCCCCGTAGCTCACCCTGTTTATTAGTCATTACTACTAGGCTGATATCGTGGGTATAAACATCAATAGAGTTGTCTCCAGGTACAGTGACACAAATTTTAAATTTGCGGGGCATAAAATGCTCACCATAAATTGGCTCAGGACTACCTTCAACAATCATCCCTTTGCCTTTGCTTTGCCGAGCAGCCTTGACTTCTGGTGCTTCTTCGGCACTGATAGCTTTTTCTCCATCTAGCCAAATTTCGTAGTAAGCTCCACTTTGAGGGGTTAAGAGATCGGCAATATTGTTGGCATATTCAAAAGCATATTGATATTCGGGTTTATTTTTAAATGGTGCTGGAGGAGACATCACATTTCGATTCACATCTCCACAGGCACTCAAAGTAGAACCCATACTATGTAAAATATTGTTGATTACTTCTTTAAGATTCTTTTTCAAAATCCCGTGAATTTGAAATCCTTGACGAGTAGTAATCCTGAGAGTGTGATTACCATACTGTTCAGATAGCCGATCCAAAACCAAATATAATTCTGGGGGAATGAATCCTCCTGGACTGCGAGTACGCAGCATCATCTGGTAATCTTTTTCTTGACCTTTTACCCGATTGTCGCGGTTGTCTTGCTGATAAGAGCCATGAAATTTTAAGATTTGAATTGAATCTTCAGTAAAGTGAGTTGTATCTTGCTGAAGTTCTGTTAAAAGAGGTTCTCTTAAAAAATTACTACGTTCTTTTAATTTTTCTAATTTTGATACTTTTGTTTGAGTAGGGGTCTGAACCATGTTTTTTTAATATAGATACCAAGAAGATTAATTTTGTTTGGCTGCTCAACGGTTAAAGGCTTTTTTTAATCTTAGCGTTTGCGATTAGCTTTGCGATCGCATGAGGCGTAGACATAGTCTAATTTCTCGTAGGACGAATCGGGTCGCGTAGCTGAAGGTCATCGCTTACCATCTCAAAATGCTGGATTAGGAAAACATAAAAATACAATTACTTTTGCTCCATCAAACTAAAAAATTACGTCTAATTCAACTCGCTTTAGGGGTAAATTTGAACCTTGCTAAACAGCCAATGATCGCCCTGCGGTCGGTAGTAGAACTAATCACGTGGCGTGAACAAAGTCCAATTGCCAAGTCTAGATGTTGGTCTAATTGCAAAATTGAGGTCTAAGCCTAATTTAAGCACTATAGACACTTACCTAATTACGCTTTGACGTGAGTTCGACAAAGGGTCAAAAAACTAAAAACTCAGTAATATTCTGATTTCCCAATGTCTGAATTGCCCATTCTCTCGTTGTTTATCTCCCATAGTTCGAGGTTTATCTCCCATAGTTCGAGAAAAAAATCATAACTCCGTTGCGTAGCTTTTCGCGAGCGCGAATACTCCGAACTCCGAACTCACGTCTTTGGTGACTATTGTTATTTTCTCATTCTGGTAACAAGGAACACAAGTTTTTGCTCCTAATGATTTTAGACGTTAATTTAAATCTGATAAATCTTAATATTATTGTTCAAATATTATTGTTCAGTTCCTTTGGCTGGGGCTGAATTTTTATAGCCAAAAAAGTCAATGCGATAGTCAGTTATCTTGACTCCTGTTTCTACTTCAATTTTCTGCAGCAGTTCTGGCGGCAGCTCAATTCGCAAGTCGATTATTTGATTAGTATCAAGACAGTTGACATGACTATGGGAGTCGCTGATATTACCATATAATCTGCCGTCAGAACGCTCGACACACTCAATTATCTCTCCAGCAGATAAAGCATCAAGGTTTTGATAAACCGATGTATGACCAATTTCTTTTCCTTGTTGGTTGAGTAGATCGTATATTTCTCGTGCGGAAAGATGTTCTTTTTTTTCCCACAGTAACTCCAAAATATAACGACGCTGACGACTAACTCGCATTCCTAATTCTTGGCAACGAGCTAAAGCATCATCTAGAGATTTTATGGGTTTTCTGCTTGCCTCTGTAGTTTTCATAGGCGAGGCTCAGTGAATTTGAGTTTATACATAGTCATTACCACTTTAACTTAAAATATATACAGATGTCTAACATAAAACTAGTAAGGTTAATTTTAGCTTAATCAAAATCTTCCCTTATCCTCTATTTTTGTAATATTTGTTGTGACTATAAAGTTTGTTTTAGATACCAAGACTATCAACAATTTAGATTTATCTCCTGCTACAAACCAAATTACACCTCTTTTAAAGGACAAAGCTGTCGCTGACTATGAACAGCAATTACAGTTTTTGATTGACTATGAGCGAGAACCTGATGATCCCCGCGAACTTTCGGAAATATCAGAGATTAGGCTGTGGTTTGTACGGTTAGACGCGGTTTACCCTTGGTTACCATTTTTACTAGACTGGAAAACAGGAGAATTAGCTCGTTATACAGCGATGTTAGTACCACATCAATTTAACCGTAGCGAAGGAATTATTTTTAACCCTGAAGCTTTAGAGCTTTTTGTAATGAATAAAATCTTTGTTATGTCGGACTGGCTGCAACAGCAGGAAATTCCAGGGCGATCGCGTTTAAAATCGATGGCTCAACTGTTTGGTTATGAATTAGATGATGCTTTTTTTGAGATGATTTCCTAACTTGTAATTTGTTGACAATATCTATCTCAATCAATAAATCAACAATAGCCAAAAAAATACCGCCCAGCTCGAAGGATACTAGGCGGTGTTTTAAGATTAATTTATTCTATTTTTCAAGGTGTAACTTGATGGTATAGAACTCTACATTGCAGAGCCGACACCAGCATAAGCACCGTAGAAAAAGACACCAACAACTGCGATGACACCCATGCCAGCTACCGTGGCGACAATCCACAAAGGAATTCTTCCATCTGCAAACATTGTTATAAATCTCCTACTTGCTATTAATAATTAAATCGATTAAAGTTTTGACTTGTCTAGTTAAAGAAGTAACTAGAGAACAGGATGCCTAGAACAGCAATCAAAAGTAACCCTAAGTAAAGGGAAGTCCGATTTAGTTCTACTGGTTGTCTATTAGGGTTTTGATTTCTATCCATTATTTGCTCCTATCTTTGGATAAATTGCATAGCGGCGATCGCGCCTAAAAAGAAAACAGTGGGTACTGCTAAAGTGTGAATTGCCAACCACCTAACGGTAAAGATGGGGTAAGAAATGGGTTGATTAGGACTATTACCTGTCATATTTTTTAACCTTTTTTGTCAACAATTTTATTGATTAAATTCAGTGATTTGCTCTTTGGCATCATAGCGATCGCTCAAAATAGGCAACTCGATTCGTTCTTGAGTAAAATACTCGTTAGGACGAGGAGTACCAAAAGCGTCATAAGCTAGTCCAGTACTAACAAATAGCCATCCTGCGATAAACAGCATGGGAATAGTAACACTGTGGATGACCCAGTAGCGAATGCTTGTAATAATATCGGAAAATGGACGTTCTCCTGTATCACCTGCCATTTGTTCTATTTCTCCTTATTAAAAGTTTTGAAGCTTAGTTTACATAATACGAAACAAGGGTCACTGCCTACAACTAGCAATAGTTATTAAGCAGCATTACCAGCCTCGGGGACATATTTAAGTAGTGTTCCTCGTTCACCTAGAATAAATCCTTTTTGTGGGGAAAGAAAAACTACTTTGTAAAAATTAGAGGGAGTATCTTCAACATCGCGGTCTTTTGACCAAGTCTGACCACCATCGGAGCTAACTAATAGATTAGCACTACCGCCTGCCAACCAGATCTCTTCAGGGGTACGATAACCGACATCTAGAAATCCCCAGCTAGCAGCAAACTCTGGGTAGATTGCTTCTTCCCACTCTTCAAAATCTTCTGAGCTACTAAATTGAATTTGACCACCACGTGCTAGTAACCAGAGACTGCCATCTTCATTAAAGCCCATATTTTGTAGACGACGAGAAGAAGTACGTTGGTGAGGAGTCCATTCAGTTTGACCAGGCTCCCAAGTAGAGTAGAAATTTCCTTTAGCAGAAACAGCTACGTATCTACCATCATCGGAACGATGAATACTTCTAGCTACACCTACCGAACCTTCTACTAAGGCTTTCCAATTTTTACCAGCATCAGTAGTTTTATAAATTGCACCTAAGTTGGTTACCATTTCGGCTGTAGATTTTCCCAAAGCGATAATGCCCTCAGGCGAGCCTGGCAATTTGGAACTTAAAGGAATACGTGACCAAGTAGTGCCGCCATCTTCAGTGTGGAGTAAAATTGAAGGCTTACCAACAATCCAGCCTTCATCTCCATCGAAATTAACAGCCTCTAGGGATACTTTTTCTTCACCCAAGTCAAGAGATTTTTGTGACCAGGTTTCTCCCCCGTCGTTGGTTTCAAACAAGGTTGCTTGAGTGCCAACTAACCAGCCGCGAGCGGGGTTACTAGTAAACGCAATGTCAGCAAAAATTGCTTCGGTAGGTAAAGTCAAAGCCTTCCAAGGATTGGTAATCGTAGAAGGCACTTGACTACAGCTAATACAAAATATACAAACTGCAAATAAAATAGCTACTTGCTTTAATTTTTCGATGTGGGAGATGCATCGTTTCACAACGCATATCCAACCCCGTTGTTGAATTAATAAACTCATAAATGTTCTTGTGACTGGTTGAGGCAAATAAAAAGTGATAATGTTAAATTCTTAAACAGCAAACTTGGGAGAACAGACGAATTAAAACACTCTTCTCCACAGCGCAAATATTGAGCAAATATTTAGGTGAAATCCCTAGTGCAAGCCGTATAAGCTAATGAAAAATAAGAAACCTAAACCCAACGCGCCAAAAATCAAGATGTTTTTCTGGGCAGGAGTTAGACGATTAACCCCTATACCATAATCTAAGTTTTCAGCAAACCCAGAGGGTGCGCCTTGTGCGCCAATATTAATAAATTGAGTCTTACCAACTCCACAGACGGGACAACGCCAGTCACTAGGTAAATCGGTAAAGAGAGTTCCTGCGGGAATCTTTCCTTGGTTGTCTCCTTTGGATGGTACATAAACATAGCCGCAAGAGCGACATTCATAACTTGACGGGGCTTGTTCGGCTAGAGTTTTCTCTTTGGCTAGAGTTTCCTCTGGGACTGCTTGTTCTTCTTTAGCTGGCTCATTCATTGCTTTATATTAAGCAAATATTAAAATATCTTTCTTTTATGAATTATCGCACAAAAAAGTACGAGGGATTAAATGGATCAGGGCTAAGAGATAAAGAACCAGGAAAAGATCAATAATTCAGGCGATCGCAATTTAAGATGAAAGATGACAAAAGCGATCGCCGTTAAATTGGGAAATACCTAAGGCGATCGCTTTTATTGCAGGCAAAAAATATCAATTAGGATGTTAGTCTTGATTAATTAGATTAATTATTTGTAGGAATAATACGCTCTAATCTTGCCCCTAGATTGCGAAGTTTTGTTTCTAAATTCTCATAACCTCGGTCTAGATGATGTAAACCGTGAACAGTTGTTTTACCTTGGGCAGCTAATCCCGCTAAAACTAAGGCAGCAGAGGCTCTCAGATCCGTCGCCATCACTGGCGCACCAGAAATAAACGGTACACCTTGGACGATTGCATGATTATTTTTAACTCTGATATTCGTTCCCATACGTTGTAACTCAGCTACATGGCGCAAACGATTTTCAAATACAGTTTCACTAATAACGCTGTTGCCTTTACTGATACTTAGTAAGGCAGTAAATTGCGCTTGCATATCTGTAGGGAAGCCTGGATAAGGTAGAGTTTCGATATCTGTACCGTGTAATTCTCCTGGGATGATTCGCAAACGTTTAGATTGAATGTTGCCCCCAAACATTTTATTTTCTCCATCTTCGACAATTATACGACAGCCAATTTCGTTCAGTTTGGCAATTACTGGAGCTAAATGTTCGGGAATGACAGAATTTAGAGTAATTTCTGACTGGGTAATTGCTCCTGCAACCAGGAAAGTTCCTGCTTCAATGCGATCGGGAATAACATTGTAATCAACGGAATTTAGTTCGCCAACCCCCTGAATGGTGATGGTATTTGTGCCAGCACCAATGACTTTAGCCCCCATTTGGTTACAGAAGTTAGCTAAATCAACTATTTCTGGTTCTTGAGCAGCGTTTTCTATTTTGGTCTCTCCCTCAGCCAAAGTTGCCGCCATTAAAATAGTTTCGGTTGCGCCAACGCTGGGATAATCTAAAAAAATATTTGTCCCCTGCAAACGGCGTTTATTACCTACTAGGTTGGCATGGACAATGCCATCTTCAATAGATACATTTGCCCCCATAGCCTGTAAACCCTTAACATGGAGACCTACTGGTCTTTCACCGATCGCACAGCCTCCAGGAAGAGGAACACGGGCTGTTCCCAGTCTAGTCAGTAATGGCCCAATTACAAAAAAACTAGCTCTCAATTGAGAGACTACATCGTAGGGGGCTTCAGTTGGATTAATATCTTGGGCATTAATTTCTAGCACATTGCCATCTTGTTGGAGCTTGACTCCCAATGATGTGAGAATTTGACCCATACGTTTGATGTCAACTAGATTGGGAACATTACGTAGTGTGCAATTTCCCTCACAGAGTATTGAACCAGCCATCAATACGAGAGCCGAGTTTTTAGCACCACTGATTTTGACTTCTCCTTTTAGAGAGGCACGTCCCCATATTTCTAGTACAGCTTGAGGATCTTCAGTGGTCATTGAAGTTTTGGTGAAGTTAGAGATAGAGTTAATGGCTTTATCCTCTTGATAGTAAATATATTAATTTAGGCGTCTAATGAAAATTTTGCCGACTCAATAAGTTGAGTTAAAAAAATTGATTAAGTTCCTGATAAATACAGCCAATTTTAGCGGCTGATTATCAAAAATGTTGGGCAGTTTTATTGGGTAAACTGAAATTTCTTAAAGTTTGACATTGAGTATAAAAGTCAATCATAATGAGAATCTATGTAAACATTTTGTGCGGAACTGGCGGAATTGGTAGACGCGCTAGATTCAGATTCTAGTGTTTGCTTAAAACATTCGGGTTCAAGTCCCGAGTTCCGCATTGGTAGGCAACCAAAGTATTACTTTGAATAATGCTGTTCGTCAATAGCTAGTGGAAAATATAATTTTAACCAGCATTAAGAATCCTCTGATTAAGCAGGTTCGTAAACTGCATCGTGCCCAAGAAAGGCATAAGCAAAATTTGTTGCTATTGGAAGGAACAAATCTAATTGAGGCAGCTTGTCAAGTCGATTATAAGTTAGATATTGTTTTTCACACAGATCGCTGGCAGGAAAATCATCAGCCATTATGCTTAAAACTGGCTAATAAAGATCTGAGGATGCAGCTTGTTAGTTCAGAAGTATTAAATGCGATCGCCACAACGGTTAATCCAGATGGAGTAGTGGCGATCGCACCTCGTCGTTTGGATCGAGAATTAGTTGTAGCCCAAACTAAGTTAAGAATTGCCATCGAAAAATTACAAGATCCTGGTAACTTAGGCACGATTATTCGTACAGCGGTGGCTACAGGAGTAGATGGTCTATGGTTAAGTCCAGATAGCGTAGATATCAATAGTCCCAAGGTTTTACGGGCATCTGTAGGGGCATGGTTTCGTCTGCCAATTGCTACAGATCGAGATTTATCCCAGTTAGTTCAACAACATCAACAACAGGGAATAAGGGTTATTGCTACAACTTCTCAGGCGACTAAAAGCTACTGGAAAATAGATTTTACTCATCCTTGCCTAATTTTATTGGGCAATGAAGGGGCAGGATTATCTGAGGAATTGATTGCTATGGCTGATGAACAAGTTAAAATTCCTTTGGCTAATGGTGTAGAGTCTTTAAATGTAGCAGTTGCTACGGCTTTATTATTGTATGAAGCCCAAAGGCAGTTTTTTCAAGCGTAATATAATATTTTATGAATAATTCACTCAAGTTTCTCTTATTAGGGGTTTTAATTATTTGTGTTGGTTGTAATAAGAAGGTAACAGTACAGAATAATTCTGAAGCGACTCAAGCATTGATGGTTACCGATACAGTTACAGAAAACAATGGATTAACTACTATATCTAGTCCTTACGATGTGACAGACACTACTAATCGCTTGGAAAAAGTTATTCGAGACAAAGGTTTAACTCTATTTACTCGTATCGATCATAGTGCTAATGCACAACAAGCAGGGGAAGAATTAAAACCAACACAGTTACTAATTTTTGGGAATCCTAAAGTTGGCACACCTTTGATGCAGTGTTCTGCTACAACGGCGATCGATTTACCACAGAAAATTTTGGTTTGGCAAAATGACAATAATCAAACTCAAATTACTTACAATATGCCTGCTTATTTACAACAAAGACACACTATTAACGATTGTGATGAAGTTTTAGAAAAAGTTTCTGGAGTACTAAAAAATATTACCGAACAAGCAATTAAATAATTGAATAATTAAATTATGTAATTCAACATTTAATTTAACTTGACCAGTCTGGAGATTAGCCAAGAATAATACAGAAACTAAGGACTAATTCTATCAATAAATTATCATGCGAATTTTTATTAGTACAGGAGAAGTTTCTGGAGACTTGCAGGGAGAAATGTTAATTAAATCCTTATATCAAGTTGCTGCTGAAAAAAACATTGAGCTGGAAATTGCTGGTTTAGGTGGCGATCGCATGGAAGCAACGGGAGCAAATATTATTGCTAACACCGCAGCTATAGGCTCAATGGGATTTGTCGAAGCATTACCTTTTGTCCTGCCAACAATTAAAATCCAAAATTTAACCAAAAAATATCTTCAAGAAAACCCTCCTGACATTTTGATTTTAATTGACTATCCTGCCTCCAATTTAGCGTTAGCCAGTTATGTCAAAAAAAATTATCCTCAAATACCAGTTATTTACTATATTGCTCCTCAAGATTGGGCAGTGCCAATGTTAAATAATACGCCAAAAATTGCTCAGGTTGTCGATAAATTACTGGCAATTTTTCCAGCGGAAGCTGAATATTTTAGCAGTAAAAATATTAATGTTACTTGGGTTGGTCATCCGTTGTTAGACAGAATGCAACAAGCACCAACTAAAAATCAAGCAAGACTTAATTTAAAGCTCAAACCAGAACAAACGATTGTTACTCTCCTCCCTGCTTCTCGTAAACAAGAAATAAAATACTTACTCCCTGTAATGTGTCAAGCGGCACAGCAAATTAATCAACAGCTACCAGGGGTTAACTTCTTAATACCCGTATCTCTACCCAGCTATCTTCCAGCAATTACTGCAGCAGTAGAACAATATAATTTACCAGCCAAGATTGTACAAGGAAATACTCTTGAGGCGATCGCATCTGCTGATGTTGCAGTCACTAAATCAGGTACAGTTAATTTGGAAATTGCTTTATTAAATATTCCCCAGGTGGTTATCTACCGAGTTCATCCCCTCACGGCTTGGATTGCCCGTAAAGTTTTACGCTTCTCGATTCCTTTGATGTCACCACCAAATTTAATTGTTAATCAGGAAATTGTCCCTGAATTAAAACAAGAAGAAGTCACTGCCGATAATATTGCCACAGAAACGATCAAACTTTTATCTAATCAAGAGACAAAACAACAAATAATTGAAGACTACCAACAAATGCGATCGCTTTTAGGCACAGTAGGAGTTAGCGATCGCGCTGCTAGTGAAATTATCAAGCTAGCCAATTACCGATAATTCTGGGTCAAAGCCCAAAAGTAGGATCAACTATAATTACACACAACATTTTAAAACCCTCCTAAGGAAATAATTCAGGAGGATCAATAATTCTTATATATGTAAAGTTATACGCCTCGTTTCAAGGAAATTTCTACTTGTCTAAACTCTTGATTTAGACGGGTTTTCAGCTTTTCTGGTACAGGACGATTGCCATAGGAACTATAATAACCAGCGATCGCATTGAGTGCAGTTTGCATAGTAGTGAACGAGCGTAAACCAGAAGTTTTGGGGTTACGACGATAACGCGAAGCATAATCGCTAATTTGTCGACGTGCTAGAGTAACTACTTCTTTTTTATTAGAAGCATCATCAGGTAAATCAATCGCTGTTCTCAAATTTTCTAACACTGCGATAGTATCTTGGCTATAGTTTCCAGATAATCCAGAGGGATTAGAACTACAACCCATTAAGCCAATAGCAACTACTAGAACTAAAGCTAGTATGCGAGATAAGTATTTTTTAGAAAACATAATTTAAAGTAAACGATCCCAGGTTCAACTTATCCTATCAAGAAATTGACCTTGAGATTCAGTAAAGTTTCTCGACTCACAGGAAGTAAAGCCGACAAACTTCTCATAGGCAATGCTTGGGCAGCATACCGCCCTGTGAATCTCAATGTCGATACACCCTCTATTTGATCGAATAAGTTAAAGTCTAAAATTAGCCAAAGCGACCGCTTACATATTGTTGAGTTGCTTCTTCTTGGGGATGTTGAAAAATTTGTTCTGTGGGAGCGAATTCCGCTAAATAACCTTGGCGATTACCACCATCAACCTCGGTGACATTAAAAAAGCCAGTATAGTCGGCTACTCGCGAAGCCTGTTGCATGTTGTGAGTGACAATGACTATAGTGTAATTTTCTTTTAGTTGATGGATTAATTCTTCAACTTTGAGGGTAGAGATCGGATCTAGAGCCGAACAAGGTTCATCCATTAATACTATGTCAGGTTGTAGAGCAATGGTTCTGGCAATACACAATCTTTGCTGTTGTCCACCACTAAGAGCTAACCCACTTTGCTTGAGTTTATCTTTAACTTCATCCCAAATTGCTGCTTGTCTAAGGGATCGCTCTACCAATTCATCCATATCACCTTTATAGCCATTAACTCTAGCTCCGAAGGCAATATTTTCATAAATAGATTTGGGAAAAGGATTTGGTCTTTGAAAAACCATTCCAACTTTACGTCGCACTTGCACAGGATCAATGTCTTTACCGTATAAATTTTGATTGTGGTAAGTTATTAACCCTTCTAAACGAAAAATAGGAATCAAATCATTGAGACGATTGTAGCAACGTAATAGAGTACTTTTGCCACAGCCAGAAGGTCCAATAAAGGCAGTAACTCGATTTTTAGGGATATCTAGATAAATACCTTTAACTGCTAAAAAATCACCATAATATACATTGACATTTTCTGCTTGCAAAACTGTCTCAGTTTGACTAGCAGTCTGTTGATCGTAAACCATAAAATCTACTTGCTCTGAAATTTAAATTATTGATCTATTTCTTTTAAATATTGAACTCAATCCTACTAGGCAAGAGTTATGACTATTTTAACTTTTCATTAAGTATTTTTTAACCTTAACTTCTAGCTTTTTCGACGTAGTTTTATTTTGACATTTTTTGACTCTTAAAAATACCCATAATATTTATTTGTAATTTGTAATTTGTAGTTTATATTTATTGTCACTACTTGCAGACTAGTACTCTTGAATTATCTCATCGGTGGTGCTAATCTGTGCAATGTTCAGTTTAAACAAATCAACTTACTAGACTTAAAGCCTATGTCTACAGTAGCGATTGTCTATTTTTCTGGTCTGAATCATACTCACTTAATGGCGCAAGCTATAGGAGAAGGTGCCAAGCAAGTCGCAAACACTCAAGTTGAACTTTTAAGAATCACTGGAGAACAGATTACTAATGGTCGCTGGCAGGATGATGCTATTGTTGCCAAACTTAATGCTGCTGATGCTATTGTTTTTGGTTCACCAACCTACATGGGTGGAGTTGCCGCACAATTCAAAGCATTCTTGGACAATACCGATGCTTGGTTTGAACAAAAGTGGAAAGACAAACTAGCAGCAGGTTTTACTCATTCTAGTTCTCTTAGCGGAGATAAACAAAGTACGTTAATTTATCTAACTACTTTTGCTGCTCAGATGAGTATGATCTGGGTGAATGTTGGTGATATGCCCAGTGACTATTTTGGCAAAGAAGATGGCGTAAACCGTTTGGGTTCATTTTTAGGGGTAATGGGACAGTCTAAGTTAGACATGAGTGGTAAATCTGCTGAAATCGATCCAGGCGATCGCTTGACTGCGGTAAAATTTGGACAAAGGATCGCTGAAGCTGCTCGAAGATGGAATTGAATTTCTGCATTGATGCATTCTTGCTCGTTGATGCAATGATGTAATAAATATTTACAATAATAGGTATGATGTATAGAAAATCGTTGTTATGAATCTTACTTATTTAGATAGCAATTCCTGGCTCATAGAAATTGATGGTAAACGAATTCTGCTCGATCCTTGGTTAGTAGGGGAGTTGACTTTTGGTAATTTGACTTGGCTATTTCGAGGTAAGAAAAACAATCCTCAGCCCATCCCCGAAAATATAGATCTAATTCTCTTATCCCAGGGATTAGAAGATCATGCCCATCCTCCCACTCTCAAAAAATTGGCTCACAATATTCCTGTTGTAGCATCTCCCAATGGAGCAAAAGTAGTGAAAGATTTGGGATATACAACCGTAACTTCTCTGGAGCATGGAGCTAGTTTTAAACTAGGAGAGCAAGTAGAAATTAAGGCAGTTCCTGGTTCGCCTATTGGCCCCACACTAGTAGAAAATGGCTATATCATTCAAGGTTTAGAGTCGGGTAAAAACATATATTACGAACCTCATGGCTATCATTCAGATTTACTCAAGGAAACTGTACCGATTGATGTGATTATTACTCCTATCATCGATCTCAAGTTACCTTTAGTGGGGGCTATAATCAGGGGACAAGAAATAGCTTTAGAAGTATGTAAATGGTTAAACCCCCAAGTCATTTTATCTACCGCCGCAGGAGGAGATATAGATTTTCAAGGCTTGTTGATCTCGATTTTAAAAGCAGATGGTACTGTAGAAGAATTTAATCAGCTTTTACAAGAAAACAATCTTTC
>JAAUYG010199104.1_pt1 | contig 14268 bp, 10 predicted proteins | sample 7278091 | NCBI WGS metagenome assembly JAAUYG01 (sample SAMN14350201, study PRJNA611818) | marine sediment metagenome | isolation source: surface marine sediment (0.6m) | place: French Polynesia: Moorea | collected 2018-08
AGTTATCGAAATAGAGGACACACATTCTAAATTGGTGCCTAAAATCACAGTACTAAAATTATATCTTTCGAGTAGATACATGTCTAGATCGAAAAAGCAAAATAAATATAAATAATTAGTAAAAATATAAAAGACTAGAATTATGGATTTTGGATGAAAATTTGCACTGCATGACCCAGGATTGAGTATCACAATAAAATGACAGCGCACCGTGAAACCCACACATAATAAGTGTACAGACCAATAAACATCTTGGAATCAATCGATGAAGTTAATGGGAGACACTGACTGAATAATAAATGGGACAAACGAGACGTTAGACTTCATGGGCTTATACACTAGCGAACTCTTTCCTAGATTGCTTGGAAATCCTTACACCTGGAAATTTTAACTTGAAGTTCACACTTCAAAGTCTCTTCATTAGTGAAATACCTTAGCGAATGTGAAACCTTCATTTGTTCGTTGGAATCCCTAGTTGTGGAATAAAGGAAACATCAGGTCCTCGTGCAACTGTAATGACCTTGATAATATAACACCCCGCATCTCTCTCTCTCTCTCTCTCTCTCTCTCTCTCTCTCTCTCTCTGCACACACGTAGGTAACGGGATATTGTATTCGTAACAGCGACATATTCCAGCCATAGACCCTGCCATTATCACCCAAATCCATTAGCATTAAAGAAAGCCGCCAAGTGTTGGAAGCGTATGGCCCCTTCACCCCACAGTTCGTTATACTGACGGCATTTTACATAACCGTACATGCAGTAATTCTCATTAATCAATAACACACGGATTACCTGCTGCCAGATGATCGTTATCATGGTAATCCTGTTCCCTGGTCTCGATAATCGATTAATTCCGTCAAACGAGATATTAAAGCTACTGTCAAAATGCAGAGGGGCCTGGTTTCATTAAAAAACACATGACAAGTAAGACTATCCCAGAATTATGACCACTCATTGGACGAACCAAACTTGTCCACTTGTTTGACACTTGAGCGACGTCAGAATAAGATTACGGGCATTTTGGCCTCAGCACGGTGGGCTGGGGTGTGGTGGGGGTGAGGGTGCGAGTGGGGTGGGGGTAAGTTGTGGCTGGCTTCATTCATGAGTCCCACTGTATTCAAATTGCATCAAAGAATGGCACGGTACCAGTACTACTGTTAAACTATTGACTAGCTGTGGGGAGACACTGTTAGGTTATGAACACGCAATTTTCAATGGTCACCGTGAGGTAGGAGACACACCATACAAATTGCACACTTCAATAGCCCTGGAGTTCGTGTGATGCTTCGTACAGCTTCAAACACAATCAACGGTGGGGCCATCTTGTGTACACATCTTTGGAAAAGTGCCATAATGTTTTGTTGGCCTTCTCATCTGTACCACAACCAGATTCTTATGTACCACGGGGGATAGCTTTTGGTTTCTTTGATTAGAATCAACAATAAATAGATCTTCTTCTTCATTCACTGACCATGGCGCGTAAAACTTTATACAAATCAAGTAAATTAGTGTATCATTATGCTGTAGAACCAAGTGATATTCAAGCGAAAAAAAAAAAGAAAAGATTTGTATAATGCTCTTTTTTCGCAACCGTGATAGCTGGTTAAACTGGACTAGACAGCGTGAGCGATAATAGGTGAACGATAAAGGTGCCACACACTGGGTTCGATCTCAAGCCGAACGTCTTGCCTGTCGACCAAGAAGCCACTTGTAAACAAACGGAGGCTTAACACCTTAATGATTTAGAAAAATATTGTTGTTGTAGTAAATTAGAGGCTACTCTGGCAGCACGCTGTTTAGCTCTATTTTAAACAGCGGCCTATGTATACATGCATGTCGATGGGCTCACGGACGTAGACGGAGCCTGAGTGCCTGTCAAAACCCCACCAGTGATTTAGCCCTTACTGTCTTGACTGGAGAGTCTGGGATGACTCAGTTACTGCTTAAATTGCATCAAACGTCACATAAAGCTACTGAAAAGACCCCGATTCAGATCTTCCCAGCGCACCCGGAGTCATGTTTGTGTCAGCGTCAATGCCATGAGATATTGACAACTGTCAGAAAAGAGGGACTTTTCAAAACGTCTGGAGACAAAAAATGGAACTCGGATTTGCGTGCTTTCTTATTTATTGAGTTCCATTTTGAGCTTACAAACCATACGAACCAGGTGAAACCATAAAGCAAGCAACCATCCCTTAAGTGGCGTAGTATGAGGCGTAATGAGCACACTTCAAGCTATTTCATTTCCAGACCTGTTTGTCTTTTTCATATGGGTGACATCGTAAGGCGTCATGGAGCCCGTCGATGTGATATTGACAGCTATGTACGCTCCCTCTCTTTCAGAGGCATAACCGTGCAAATCCGATTTGCCGGCTATGCCAGTGACAAGCAATCAGTGATAGGGAAGGCGGGTTCCCTGGGAAGGCATTTCACGCCTGCTGTGAGGCACAAAAACCGGAACCTGATACGTGCTGGAAGTGAGGAGAACATGCCTTGTGTCTGCTTCCTCTTCTCCCCTACAACAACAACCACCCTTGTCAGTCAGTCCGACAGGCGCAAGTGGCTACAAGATCACACTAACAACCGTTATTGACACTAACGGTGGACCGCGACCTCCATTGACTCGGGCTAAGCACGAAGTCGTGTTTGGCGGGCGGTCAGGATAACTGGAGAGATTCGCGGCGGTCTCGACGAGCCGCTTAATTACCTTAATATGTGTCCCTCTTCAGAGGAAAGCGTGTCCTGTTCTGCCACAACAAGGCGTTATATCAGCCCGACTCGAGGAAAACAGCGGACACAGGATGAGATGGAATCGTCGCTATAAGACAGGGAAAGTAATTACGGTAGCCGCTTACTTCCTTTCATGTGTTTGCCTGTCTACTGTGACTACTTGTGTGTAGGTATTCACGTTTGTTGCCTCTGCTGACAGCCCACAGATAATGTCAATAGATTCCAATTTATTAAAGTAAGCCCAGGTGCAGTGTAACGTAAGGATTTACAAACTTAAACTGAAGACCAGGGACTACTAAATATGTATATGTTAAAACACAAAACATAGGAAGCTTGCAAAATTCCTGATAAAGCCATGATGACATAGTAGAAGAAATTTTTTATATAATAAAGCGTAATGTCTCATTTCGGGTCCCTTTACCTACTCCTACAGATAGGTGTTATTTTTAGTATTTCAGTTCCGCTTTATCTGCTACTGCAAGTTCAATGTTACCTTGTTTAAAGTGAGATAGAAGTCCGTTCGTGCTGGGCTCCAGTTGTTATTGTTGATATGTACATGTATCACCATGTAACACTTGTATGGAACGTGTTATTGATAATAAATAAATTACACACATCATACTACGTATTATTCTACTTCTTTTTCTTCTTCTGTTGCTCCTCCTCCTCCTCCTCCTCCTCCTCCTCCTCCTCCTACTACTACTACTACTACTACTACTACTACTACTACTACTACTACTACTACTACTACTACTACTACCCGTTATATAGATCTATCCGATGAATTGGTTCCAATAAAAGCATACCAATTCCATTTGAACACTCAATACCAATAAATACGGTGAAAATACGAACCAAGTGCCGCTAACATAGAATCTATTATAACGAAAATGTCTTCATAAATTCCACTACCAAGTAATATATAAGTGCAGCAGGGCATATTCAGTATGCCACGACGGCGTCTGTGCTGCTTAAAAAGATGCGACAAATAAAAGTGTCACCATTATTCTCGTATTCTGTAACTCATTATCAGCAGACATAGCCCCCGTTGTGCCCGATTTCAATGTTGTGTTTTTACGGCGTTCAGCTGGGCCAGTGGGACTGACTGGGCCTTTACTGTGACAGGTCCAGCCATAATGAGACAACCGAGGGATCGCTTACTATTTATGATGGCAAGATGTATATGATTATCGATCACAGAAGACTTATTGTAAACGCTCTGTATTTTAATAACACTAGTATCATCAGCATCAGTGAACCAGCAGCAGCAGTAACAGCAGCAGCAGCAGAAGTAGTAGTAGTAGTAGTAGTAGTAGTAGTAGCAGCAGCAGCAGCAGCAGTAGTAGTAGTATATTTATAACCGAAAATAATATGACATTAGTTGGAACAGGAAACTAATATGACATGTGTGGTAGTCATGATAATGCTAGTGGTAACAATGAAAAACGAAAACCCTGCCCGCCCACAAAATTCTAATATTGATTATATACAGGGTTATTTGTTAAATGCACCATTGTTTGAAGACTCGGATAAGGTGAAAAAAAATATTAGAAACCTTGTATTTGACCTTTTCACTGCCATTCCTGGTCAAATCTAACAATGTCAGTGAACACTTCATGGGATATTCTGAAAATGTTCAACAGCACAATATGCCATAATCATTGATCTTGAACTTGACCTTTCAACGTCACCAAATATCTAACAGCGTAGTTGGACTCCACACATATGGCTTCCTATTAGTGTGTGTGTTTAACAGTGGTATATGCCCTTAACTTACACCTTTCTGGGGTACCAGCAGTTGAAGTATGGGTGACTTGGAATCCGACCTTTCACTGAAGGTCAAATTCAGTGGTACAGTTTGGCTCTATATGACTTCCTGTGTCTAATAGTAACCACATACCTAGGCGGGATGATTTAGGAGTTATAACTAACCAAGAAAGTTTTTGTGCTGTCTTTTGTCACTAAGCCACCCCCGCACCATCACCACTACCCACTCCAACTCATATACCTTATGTCATGGGATAATTTTGTTTATAATGAGGACAGACACGCGGACAGACATAGAACAGCCTCCCTATAAATCCCACCTAGCAAAGGGCCAGCGTTTGATTACAGTGACGTCAATATTGAACAACCGCATCAATGTTAGACTATACGTTCTCAAGAAAATGGAATGGACTATAGATTGAGAATAAATACTCTGATTTTAATGTATTTTAATCGTGTCTGTGAAACTTTGAATGAAATAAATTTACGTCATCAAAAAGAAAATTATGACTTTGTATAGCCTTCTGGTGTAGTACAATATCCTCCACATGCAACATTTAACGCAAACATGTCTTTATCCAATTGTTATCCGTGTATTCCATCGAATGAGATTGTCGGAGAGTAACACTCGATTCTCACGTTCGCCTCAGCGTTGACAGCTGAAGCAATAATCCCGTCTAGTTCCGTCCCTTCCTCTGCCCGACGAGTAGCACCGACCCGGACGCACGGCTGTCCAATTTGGAATAGGCAATGCTTTTCATCTGGACACCTCTGCACCCCAATATATCGCCCAGGCGTCCCCTTCATGCGCGTTCGGGGGCTCTCTTCCGGGCCCATTACTCAGCCCTGGCAGCGTTAATTTGACATCTCTATGAGTAATTAAGACTGAAATTGCCCGGCCATATTTAATCATGAAATTTATTGTTTGACAACAGAGCTTTATGTCGTTTGACCCTCGGGGTATGGGTGGGCAGACGACTGGGGAATGTGTCGTCTGTGAAGGATGGAAAAAGTGCGGGAAAAATCCCTCCTCGCTGCCACTGAGGGCAGAAGATCTGTCGCCGCTAGCCGTGTCCCCCTATCCTTCCTCGGTCACCAGATCTCACCCCCAGGGGAAGACGCCTGTCTTCGCGGTCTCCGATTCTTTTCCCATTTGAGGGCAGAGAGACGATCGGCCATATTCTGTGCTAAGAACGCGGTATATATAGCGGGGGTATTGGGTGTGCTCCGCCTACAAGTGAGAAACAGAAACCCCATATTTATCAAGAAACGTTTCGAGATTGTACACATTCAATTGTAGGGCCTATATGCTCGAATACGCTATATTTCTCGCCTAAAAGTTTCCAATAGGAAACATTTGCAAATAAAGGGATAGTATCCCACTATTTCCTCTGAAGCAAATGTTTCTCATTTAATGAACTAATTTCTGAACCACCAGATACGAATTCCTATCATAGGACTTCGTATCTGGTGAAACTAAGACAGCCGGTCAAGAACAGGTTAAGTTTTGAGGCCATTTCGCAGAATGGCACTAAAATCAATGTGTAAGGATTATAATTTCATATAAAGGCTTACGCGGTAATATCCTTTGAACTCTCCACGAAGCCGATACGTGTATTGACCAACTGATGTGTTTAACCTTACCATGATTATTATTGAAACATAATTTTTTATCACCAATGGCTTTGTTTGCAGAGCAATAAGCGCGGACCTTTTAACAGTACCCAGGTGTCGTGGGCATTGATTTAACACTTAAAGGGATTGATTTTTTGTAGGCCACATGGTTGGGGATGAACATTTGTTAATTTTTATCTCCTGGTTTAACATCTCTCTGTCGGCGTGGACGTTCTCAATTGCTGGCCATCTCTGTATGGGCTGTGTATAAAATAGCTTACCAGATCCACGCGTCGGTTTATCAAGGTACTATATACACCATTGTCCACACAGATTATTTCATACAGGTGATATTTATTGCAGAAATTGTCAGCTGTTATACCTGTTCTTTCGTTCCCTCCATCCCACCCTTGCGACAACAACCATGCGAGTTACCCCTTTTATTTATAAAACCCAGCTGGACATTTTTGTCTCTCTCGCATCCGGGGACTTTAAGGACGCGACCGGAAAGGAAGCAGCTAGCGCCACCACGCGGCGATCCTGCTGGGAGTCCTTGGAGGAGGAAGGAATTAAGATACATTAATGCAAAATATCGATTATCTTTGTCAAAATAAGACCGCGCCATCACGGATGATCGATGAGTTCACTTTTGCGAGGTACCAGCGCTGAAGACGGAGACATGTGAAGCCTTCATCCAAGCAGGAGGAGGGGGAGGGAATTAATGGAAGCGGGAGACAGGTGGGGCGCCTGTAAGCTCTCAGGGAAGGCTATATATTATATAGGAGAGACGGTACGTTTGGACCGAGTCGCTTCTCTTTTTAGTGTGTTAATGCCTTCTGGGAGCTTGCCTAGCGCATTTTAAAGCATATTTCATCTTAGTTGAGAAAAGAGAAGCATCATTTCTTGGATATAAGGAAATCAGAGTAATATTTATAGCACAAATCACCATGTTTGGCTTATAATGTATGTAATTGATGGGCTAAAAACGCATCCTAGTCTAGAGTCATACTTCCAGGTGGGCGATTCAATATGTTATATGCAAGCCATTCCACAGAGCTAGACCGCACAGTTAACACTTGGGACACACAACGGATCCCATGACAACCGTCCGTTAGAGTAAACGAACCCGGGAACAAGCTAACATTCTGTAGAATGAACCAGACCGTTTACGGACCACCCAGATATGAAGGCAAAGTGTGAAACGACCGAACGATAAACCGAGCCATTTAGACCGATGTCGGGTATATCAGGACTTGACTGCTGGGTGACATTTTGAGTCTCTGTAACAAGGTCGGAGGTCAACGAAGCGCCCACGTCGAATTATTATGGAAGGTGTCGATGTTCTTAGAAGCGATGACACGCGCTTATGTACAGAGCAAATTTGACCGAAGTTGTAGTGTAAGTTCTGTTCTGGCAGCCGGTGGTGTCGCCTGGCTGTGGGACACCGGGCAGCAGAAATGTCACAGATGGAACGCTGATAAACATTCTCACGACAATTAGTCCTCGGAAAATTTCACTGCCTTTAATAAAGTGGCAGGAAATAAGGCAAACGATTCAGTCATTCAAGCATTAGAAAATATACAGTGAAACCTGTCTTGAGAAACCACTGCCATGAGGGACCACCTGTCTTGACAGACCACACATTTTTGGCAGAAGGACCTACATTTCAATATAACTGAACCTGTCACCAGAGATCACGTGTCTTGACAGACCACATTTTTGTGGCCAATGAGGTGGTTTTTCAAGACAGGTTCTACTGTGCTATGAGGAGCAAAGATACTTCCATGCCACGGGAAGATTACTGAGGCCGTTTGTTGTCCATATGGACGGTACTAGCAGGCAGATAGAATGATTGTCTCAGTAACGTACGTCGATATGGAGGCCGAGTACATCACCGTGTTTTATTTCCTAACCCAACGTCTTCTACATACTCTTTACATCAACTCAGTCCGGTACATATCCTCATTAGACCCTTTCTTCTGCATCCTCACAACACTAATTCTTCTGCATTATCACTACACAACGTCCTCTGCGTCCGTACTACATCAACTTCTCTCACATCAACTCATCTGCATCCTCACTACATCAACCCCTCTTGATCCTCAACAAATTCACTCCTCTCACTAGTCAACATCATCTCCTCTACATTGTCACCACATCACATCCTCTCACATCAACTCATCTGCATACTCACTACACCAACTTCTCTTGATTCTCACCAAATTAACTCCTCTCACAAGGCAACGTCAACTCCTCTACATTTCCACTACATCACCTCCTCTCACGACAGCAAGTCCTCGTCATCCTAACCACACCTCGCATCTACACCCTCACTGCATCAACTCCTCTGCATCCAACTCCAACCTTCTTTGAATCCTCGCACCACCAATTTTCTCAGCATTGCCAGTAACTTCCTCTGATCCTCGTTATAACAACTCATCTGCATCCAACGTTAACTCCAAACTTCTTTGAATCCTCACCGCCCCAATTTTCTCAGCATTTCCTTTACAGCAGCTTCCTCTGATCCTCATTAAAACAACTCATCTGCATCGTCACTACGTTGTACCAAATGTACGGTTTGCTCTTCCAACAAGACGTCACCAACGCCACCCACTGACGTTCTTGCTGAATCAAGGTCTTTGTGGTCCTTGTTTAGTGATCTTTGGGAAGATCTGTGCAGACTTGCAGTAAACAACTCCAATGTGCCTAAATGCACGGGATATCACATTAGAGATGTAGAGTTATAATGTAACCACAGCCTTGGAGTCTTTAAACTTTTCAAACGTAACACTATAAGGCTTATAGCTTGTAAACGAGTAATAAACAAACCACAGTCAGAACGTTTACTTTTATGAAGAAACAAACAGGGACCTAGAAGTATGGGTGACGTTTTTTTATTACACGCGTAGAGAAAAAGTTATATCTTCCATCGAATGCAGATTCGAGATGAGCCACATCCGCGGCGTTAGACTAATGACGATCATGGCCAATTCACCGGGCAATCTGCATCGCAATTCGGATGGCCCGGCTTGGCGCAGCCGGAGTCAATCTGGGAGAGCCACGGCGCCTCGTAAAGAAATCATCATCATCAGCCACTGGATGCAGCCAGCCATTATGTAGGGGCGGGAAGGAGAATTATTTTCCATAAACCATTCGGGGCATTCTAATATTAGGTCTGATATGCCGCAATCTACCACCATATCGTCCCCCATCGTTCCACTGATTTAAATCTATTAGCCTCCCCCCATTCTGGGACCCCGGGATGTGTCGTAGTTTGAGGGGGGAAACACCCATCGTAGAGGGGGATATTATTAATTTTGGATTTGGCTGTCACCCAGGGATGAGCCGCTACGTTAGGTGGTCCAGGATTTCGCGGCCTACGGCCTAATATATTGGATTTCTGGCTGATGACTTTGGGGAGGAGAGGCCAAAAGGGGAGGCGATGGGGTGAGTTGGGCACAGAGAAAGGGAACAATGAAGGTTGTTTTTGATATTGTGGCAGCCGCTGATGTTAGAACCGTGTTGGTGGATTGTAGCAAAATTGGTGGCCATATACTCTTGTTATAACGTGGGGTTTGTATACTTTCGTAAAGCAGATATTAATATTATTCACAATGAACAACCCCATTATGGTTAGTGCTGTTTAACTCTTGTCATTGCGCTTAGCCATTGCAAAACGCAGATGCCGATCACTGTTATGTCCTTTTTCAATTAAAATTTTCTTTATGCAAAGCATAGGTTGTTATTGTAGAACTATACCAATCTCTACAGCTCCATTCCCTGTATCCCGGAGCTTTGGTGTTACTCTGCACTCCTAATAAAATAGTTTTATATCATTGGTTCATCAATAATATTGCTTTCAAATTGGTGTAACTTGCAAAATTTTCCAAACCCTATTTTACAAAGACGTACAAGGGATATAGAGATAGGGCATATACCCATACGAACAAGAAGAGACAATGTCCCAGCCTACGAAAAGTGACATTTTCCCGTTCCCACACAGATTCTCTTCAAGTCATTTCCCCAGTCAGCACCCCACCCCACCCCTTCCCTTCCCTTTCGGCAGCCACCCTGCCCCCTTGTCCCTCGCGCCCTTTAATAACTTAATCATCTAAATTTGAATTTTCGTTGCGGCACCCCTGCTGTGCAGCACCTCCCACTTCTTGTTCTTTCAATTCCAACCACAGGAAAGGGAGGGCAGGGGGTGCGCGGCTCTAATCCCCCCCCCCCCCCCCAAAGGACTTTGTTTCTAGGTTGACAGACACGCCGTGTAGTGTGTAGCATGCTTGCAGTTAAAATGACGAATTACATATGGGAAATGCCCTATGACCCGTTCTACGGACCATTGTCGAACATAAATCTAGCTCATATTTATCACGCAGGACTGAAACAATTACACGATGATCTACATCATGTATGTGGAAAGGAAAAACGATCACAGCATCAAGTAGTACGGATATATATCAGAAATATTGCTATTTTTCTATCAGTGAAATTTGTCAAATACGCTTTTAATTCAAAACGGTTGAACAGCTAGGTTATACACCTGACTCAGATGTATATACTGAGTTATATGTAACGGCCTGTAAGTTCATTGTTCGACATAATTATTTCAAGTTCTCATTACCTTGTGTCAATTTCGACATGTATTTGGCTATTTTGACAAATTGGTACTAAATATCAAAGTACTAGCTAGCATTGTAACCTTTGGAGGTGAAAAATTAAGTAGCATTTTCTGCTTTAAACATGTGCAACACTAAACATTAGTGCTCATGAGCGAACGCCTTTGGGAGGGGCGGATAGCCGAGTGGTTAAGGTACTGGACTCTCGACCACGAGATCGTGGGTTCGAGTCCCGCCATACACTTGGTCTTCTGTGCCTAAAGTTCTTGGGCAAGATTTGTATCCCAAATGAGCCTTGAGGTGATCGTTAATATGCAATTGCTTGATTGTCGAGAAGCTCATAAAATAAATCAAAGTCTAAAAAAATGCCTTATAACCCCTGCTAAAATACGAGAAGCAGAAGTTGTTACATCATGGCAGCTATTGCAAGCAGCTGCCCTGTGAGATATTAACGATTCAGCACAAGCTTATGTAGTATCATTTTGCGGAATTAGTTATGAAGATAACGTTCAACTCGGTTCACTTGTTTTCAATACATGAACCATAGAAATATTATCCACGGTCACAATGTGATATGGAATGAATCAAATGCACTGTGTTCAACAGTATACGTATGACGATAAGGCGACGTTTCTATCATAAACTATGGATATATTACATGGAACATGGCACTAGGTCTTACCCTTTCCACTTCAACAAAAATAAAATGCTGCTTTCTAAATTATAAGCCGTTCTACATAAATAAAGAAACTGACAATGAATTGTGGAATCGTCTAATTTATTGCAATAATTCTGGTCTGTGTTAATTATTCTCATTTCGATCTCCCTTTCTACATAAATAAAAAAACTGACAGTGGATTGTGGAATCGTCTAATTTATTGCAATATTTCTGGTCTGTGTTAATTATTCTCATTTCGATCTCCCGTGCACATAGTCACAAAAACCGCATGTTGTGTCTGCAACGCCAAGCGATGTCTCGTGCACCCAGCGTTCCCGCTGGCAGGCGAGTTTTAACCCAAACAAACACCGAGGTATCCGCGTCAGCACCCTCTTCATACATAAACATCGGCCAAGGTCCGTCAGGGAAAAAAGGAAAATGTTTTTCGAACTCAACCAGGCGGCAACCGGGGCCGGAGTAACAAGGTTCTCTGGGGCGACCAGGTATTCAGGTAAGGCAGGATATAGTTGACAGCGGCGGGTAAATGAAAGAAAAATAGGCCTCCAACCCCCTTTACTCCCTTTACAATGGACACAATATGGTTTGTTTTTGTTTCATTTCAAGTTGGCATGTCTGTCGAAGAAATCGATTGGGCTCAACAAAGACCGAGCTCCGGGGCCTCGGACCGTAGATCCTGCCCTGGTGCGAGTCCGAAGTCGGTTCCGCCATCGTGCCCACGACATTGGCAATTTTCTAATAAAAATACTGAAAATTAGGGATTATGCAAATGGGAGAGTGGTATAAATTAGAAGGTGACTACAAAAGATTTCCGCTTTGGGACCGAGGGGAAAAAGCGAGCTCAACGCCCTAGGGACTTCATCCGTTCTTAATAAAGTTATTGCCAGAGTTTGGGTATAGGAGCTTGGCCGATGGGTAAAGAAAACTGGGGCGACTAACCGATTTTTAATATCTACAAATAAAGAAAGCGGTACAAGCAAAAACCGTGGAAGATTCTTTATTGCAGCCACAGTGATTTTCTTGTTCTTTTTCTTCCCGAGTTAATAACCGACCGTCCTTCGCAAGTCGTAGGGTGGTTGGGGTGGAAGTGGGAGGGGGTGGGGTGAGATCGTCAGAATGACACACGCACAAGACACCCGTTACACCCAAACTTTGCTTGTTTGACACAATCAAATATTCCACCAATTATCGACGCCGAGTAGCCGTGCTTGGAGGGCCAAAACCTCCATGTCCAGAAAGAAATTGGCAAACTGTTCCCCACTTTTTCCCCACCCGTTCGATGTTTTTCCTAGGTCCCCCTTTGCGGGTCGGCCTTTTTTACAATCGGAGACTTTATGGGGACTACTGCAGTTGCCGATGCTGTATTTGGTGGTTGGGGGTTCCCAGAAGGCATTGTTGGCACTTCTTGGCCTCCGTAACCCCTGGAATAATAGGGCGTCCCAGGGAAAGGAATTACAGTTATCAGGTTTTCACACCTTTTCCTCACGCCCGCCAGGACGCTATGTGGAAGGTCCCGGGATGGCGCTGGCGGTCTGGTTTGCACAGGATTAGGTGCCCCAGAGATGGACAGATGGCATACGGGAACCACAAGGTGCTGGAAAGTGAGACCAGGGTGACAAAGGACGAACGTTGGCTTCTAGGGGACAAACGCTGACAGTGTCAGCTCATCAGGGCACTGACCTCTTTTGATGTGGCTAATTTGTCATCAGTGATTAACCGGTAGCGAGTTACACCACAGTAACTCTGGTTTGCTTTAGACCAAGCTGTTCAAGACGAATCCATACATAAACATAAAGCGATTTGTTGCCTGAAGATATGCTACACTTGTATACAAATATAAAAACTGGTTAGGGCACAGCCCTGGCCAGCTCTTCGACCGAGAAATCCGTCGCATAGCTTCTCATATCATTATCAAAGTAATTAATGTTTTGCTCAAGGAGTACACAATTTAGATTAACCAAGCTGTAAGTTTACTGCCTTCGGCCCAAATCACTCACGGGGTGGGGGCGTGAATGGATATGGGGACTGAACAATTCACCGAGTGCACAGTATTCCACGTACAAAATTAGACACTTTCTGGTTTGAACTGATAGAAGCTGTAGCTGGTGAATGACACTTGCAGATCATTTTCAGAAAGTGCAGTTGGTGAGCTATCGAGGCACCGATTATCCATAGTGTGCCACCCCCTCTCCACCCCCCTCCGTGCAATTTCAGCCCCAGAACGTAGCCAAGGAAGCACCTACCCCCTACCGCCTTAGCTCAGTCTATCCCACCGCCGCCCCACGCCCCCAAATCACATTTGCCGCTCCTTTATTTCTGCCATGATTTCATTACGACTGCTGTGATTGGTCCAGTCCTGGCCAACCGGGGGCTGAAACAATTGACTCTATTTACTTTCTTATTCATGGGATTCGCGACGAATTTCCCTTCTGCTATAATTGGAGCCCGCAGAAGAGAAGAAGCCAGGGAGAGGGTTGGTTGGTGTGGGAAAGGCCGCTATTGCAGGAGTCGTCCTTGTGATTTCCTGTCAGTCTGTGCAGAATTCTGTCATGGTTGCGGTTGCAGAGATGGTGGTGAGAGGTCGTGAGAGAGAGAGCGAGAGCGAGAGAGAGAGAGAGAGAGAGAGAGAATAAGGAAAAAATACAGTGACAAGAATCTGAAAAGTCAAAGTCAAGGTCTCTAAGATTTCGAAGCCTTATATCTTGTAGAGGAACAGTTAGGTCATATTTTACTGTTAAACATTAATTGGAAACCATACATGGGGAGTCCATTACTGCGACTTCTACTTGACCTTAATGACTTGAAAGGTCAAAGTCAAGGCCACTCAGATTTTGAAAGCTTATATGTCGTAAAGGA
>JAAUYG010061553.1_pt1 | contig 14267 bp, 11 predicted proteins | sample 7278091 | NCBI WGS metagenome assembly JAAUYG01 (sample SAMN14350201, study PRJNA611818) | marine sediment metagenome | isolation source: surface marine sediment (0.6m) | place: French Polynesia: Moorea | collected 2018-08
CCTATGTAAAGACGTCTAAAGTTATGTTTTATGAAATGGAGGCCTGTTCACGCTAATTAGGTTGTCAGATAAGCCAAATAAAGAAATCTCTGGAAAATTCGTATAATGAAAAAAAATAACCCTTATATTTTCGTGAACTACATCATAACATGTATAAAGTGATGCTGCAACCCCTAAGTGTGTAAAATTACCTCGGCCCAAACTAGTCCCTAGTCTTCCCTCAACTGATACAGCACTAAACATGCTGCAACCCCCCCGTGTGTGAAATGAGCTCTGCCCAAAACCGAAGTCTTCCCTCAGCTATTACAGCCGATCGATATTTAAGCACTTTGCCTAGACAGTCCAGAATCGCTGCGGTGAAACTCATCCGCAGCAATGTGTTTTATTGTGCATTTTGTCAGTTGAGGGGTCGAGGGTCGTGGGTCCAGGGTCGAAGGGTGTTGGGGTCGAGGGGGTCGAGGGGGAAATATAGATATCGACGTTTCATGAATTAAAATGTTTTTGTTATTTCACCTCTGTGAATAAACACTATTTTGACCATCACAACACCAATTGACTGAAAGCGAGTGATATGGAGATTTGTCTATATCATGAAATACTCCCCTGTTGCACTTGATGGGCTATACATGTATAGAGGACTTTTCCGTTATGGAAAAGTGGGTGATGGGGAGTATTTCACGAGTATGTTGTCGGAAATTCAGACTTGCGAAGCTCATTGCCTGTCAGTTACTGAATTACTGTTAATGGAGGCTGAGAAAATAAAGGCCATATAGTTTCCATGCTGTTTACATATTAATCAGAGTTCTCTATTCACACCTGTACATAAACTCTTAACTGCAACTCTAATGCCCAGGTTTAGCATAAGGTCACTTGACAGCCTCTGAGAAACCTGATTTAATGGAGTCGAGTACAGAAAAAAATGTGAGGACTATGATGACTGATGGCTTGGTTAAAATATACTTAAAATAATGGCACAAATTGACAAAAAAAAGATAGTCATGGTAGCATTTATACAGGTCTTGCACATGATTTAATAGATAAAATAGCTATTCATTTAATATTCTTGCACATGAATTAATATAGAATCTAGATAAACGCATGATTAACAGCTCACTTAATATTGATAAGTCAATCATGATGAGAGCAGTAAATCAAACATGTAGCTTGGGTTTGGTATATTGATCACCAAACATGAAAGAAGTATGCATGTGTCTGTGAAATGTTTATCTGTTTATGATTTATCTGTTGTAGGCGATGTTCCAAATATCACCATGTTTGATTCATCCTGTTACCCGCAAAGTAAATTCCACAAGGTGAGTTGTGGTAATAGTAGAGAAGTTAATCATATGTTCCCTGCCAATGGTAATAGCAGAGAAACTACGAATATACATATTAATAGTAATGCTTAGGAACTTTGGTGCACTGCGTAGTACATAAATATACATGTACAGATACTACAGATGTGCCTTTACTACAAATGTTGAAATAATAATCTAATGCCAATTTATACTGGTACTCTGGTAGAGTTCTATAAATTAAATGTATCGTTTTACTAAAACTAGTATAAAAAATAACTGAAATAACTTATTTGTAATTTATTACACAAAAATTTTCACATCTGTGTGAATTTACACCCTAATTTTCAGCAAAGTGTTGGTAACCTGGTGATAGTGATGAAAAATTACATATGAATAATCTCTTGTAGTCATTTTATTCGTTTAGTTTTAGGCTTCCAACATCCTGCCGACGGCACTATTCTCTTTCGGTTTATGAGCCTCCGTATCTGGTAAGTGTAAGCAGATAAAATGTTTGTTTGCATGGAGACATGCTCAGTTGGGGAGATGTTATCGGGTATTTTCAATTTGAATGTTACGTATCACATGCTTTAATGAAATGAATCAAAGGCGAGTGCATTTATCATGTATGTTTATCACAGTTTTTTCTTATGTAATACAGTACATCGGGTGGTATATCATATGGAAAAGAGGAGAAAAGTTTTTGTACTTCATTATGCTTTTATAGTATAATGATTATTTAAATGATAAACGAAATTACTATAGATTTTGCGATAATTTGCACATTGGTAGCAACTCATAGTGACTCACGAGTCATTCATTCATTTAACACTATATGATGGTATTGCCATGATGATTATGATATTTTGTTTCAGGATAAGGGTCCACAGGTTGAGACATACGAGGAAATAAACCTCCGCATGCGTGGCTACGATTATGCTGTTCTCGAGTCATATGCGAAGTATGTGCACAAATTGGTGGATACATGGGGCTTGGAGTCAGCTGTGTGAGTACACAACAGATTCCTCAGTGTAGCATGCTCTGCTGTTTGATACCGGTACAGTACCTGGGTATTATCAGTGTGGGACTGGACCCAAAAATTTGCATATGGTTGATTGGCCTGATCTATTTAAATACAATTTTAAAATTAAAAAAAAATATTAAATATAAATATTTGGTATCAGTTTTCTTGTGTATGAACAGAGTTCTTTGAAATGGATGTGCAGTATATTTCTGGTTTGCCCATTGACATTTCAGGGAGAGATTTCCTCTTGAGAAATAGTAGTGTCTGCAATTACTCAGAAAGAATTAGAAATTTCCTTGCCTGGAGTTTACACAGAATTTCTATCATGATTTGTTATGCTTTTTAATGTATTACACATTCTGTAAATTAGATAGTGGTAGTTAATGGGAGCTTCTGAAGTCGGGCAGTAAAAAAAGTTATGAATCTTTAGATATGAGTATTAAATGTAATGAGTTTCTCTGGTAGATTTGATTATGAAGAAGTCACAATATTTTTTTCCTAAATGTGGAGTGTATGATATCCTTATCCTGTTTCCATGCCATTGAAGATTCTGTTGCCACATTGATCACTATTTAAACTTTTGACGATTCCACTTTCCAGGTGGCCTGTGCCGTCCAGATCTGGTCAAGCCAAGCTCTTCAAACCACAGAGTATGACCGTGGAAAACGAATTTCCTGTCACTGTATATGAAAGAACTGTGCAGGTTAGTTTGTTATGGTGTGATGGGCAGTGTAACCAGTAATAACCTTGACTCCTGATAGTTCTAGCCGACTCATGGTCTGATAGAATTTGCAGTCTGTCTCCGTGGCTGACGACATGCACGAAGGTGGAGAATTCCACCAATAATTTGGATCAAATTCTATTGAACCTTGACCATGATGACTTTGTTTTCTTACATAAGAACGTGAATATACTGGCACATAAATGTTAATGAAATGCCAAATTTTCTTTAATGCAACAGAACCTATTATACAAGTGATTGCTTTGAAAGCTATAAGAGTTGACCACTTGAGTCTATGTAATATAAATTTATGACACAATGGCGGTTGGTCAGAATAAATCATGATATCTTACTTAATAGGTTCACAATTGTATCCAGTTCACTGCATTTCTGAACCTCAGAACCATATTTCATGTTACATCATGGTGGTGTTTTTCTGTTCTTGTGATACACATGTAACTATGATACTGTATCAAAAACTATACTACTGTATCAAAAATACTTTTCATAAACTATAAAGCCAGTCAACTCTGCCATTTTGAGTTTTAATATTTCCACACAAACAAGTTCAAAATAAATGGGTCTTCCCCACATTGAAGGTTTTGGCTGTCAATTTGTGTTCTAGGTCTCCGACCTTCCAGCCACGCAGGCCTCTATCTTAATTGAGGTTCTTCAGCAGAATCTACCGGAGGGTGTACAACTCACAGCCAAGCCGGTGGGTGATATAATGGCTTAGAGAACATGTACCAAGACACAGATCCGGTTACCTGAAGTTTGTAAATACAGCAGTCCCTGTGCTATATTGTGGCCATTCTAGTGATCATTCTCTGCCATGTACATAATCTATTTGACCATAAAGTCTTGGCCAAATACAGCTATAAATAAATCTTTGCCAACTACGTGAACTATGAATGTATTGTGGTATTTCAGCCTCCTTCCTACAGAAATACCACAGTATATTATGGCTTGCTCTTGCCCTGTGTCCAAAATCATTTTGTACATGTATGTTGGGCAGACAGTTATGAGAGGGCTGCTTAACTTGAGGTTTTGGATCTGGTATCAAGGGGCCAGTGGTTCACTCCTGAATATGTAACTGGGTACATGTTAACATTTGTGGCCTGTTTACTCTGGCAAGTAGCGTAGGTGCAATATCATAGATTTATACCTCATCCGAACAGATGTCTTGTCAAAAGTATTCCCCAAGGTACAATGTATGTATACATGCTATAGTTGATGTGACTGTATCAATTGTATACAATGTGGAAGTTTTATTGTTGAGGATTCCAATATTCATACTTGCCACATGAGACACGTTTTGTTTTATGTAGTATTTTTTTTTTCTGTTTTGATTTCTCAGCCTGATCCAGATGAAGAGGATTTCCGCTTCGTACCGGACACAATGCTTCTGGATCTCCGAGAGCAGGTTGAGGAAGCGGATCGTAATATAGACGATATCCGGAAGTTTCACTAGCAGGATTTTGCTTCTGAACTTTAAGACTTAATTCAATTTTACAAGTTTGACATGGGGTCCATGTCTTGGGCCAGTGACATTTTGACATTGTCAGAAGAGGTTTTATAGCTGACTGGATCACGGTTGAGCCTCCATTTTACAATAAACTGTTATATTAAAGCTATCAAAGTCTTTATTGTCTACATATTGCTTGTTGGGTTGTGCATTATGATGTTGAGTTTCGTGCAACCTTTCGTGGGGATGTATACTGAAAGGGTAAAGTAACTACATGTAGGTACTGTAGTTGTGCTACTTTATTGTTTCCGTAGGAGTAGAGTGTAGATGCAGATGGACTTGTGCAATACTTCTAAATGAAATGGAATAGCTTAAGCACAAAACAGATTTTATCAATTTAATTTTCAAGGATCTGAAGTCACAACAATCAGGCTTATAACCTTGTCTCCATTGCCCCTCCGCTGCTACAGAAACCCATACAGCGGTCCTCCTGCTGGTGCTGGGCAATTGGCAGAGCTGGGGGAGGGAGGGGAGATTCTATGAAGTGGCCTGCCATATTAACCAATCCTCACATCAGTATAAGAAACAGAAATTAGCACCCGCGTAGTGCTGTAGTATTAAAGTAGCATATCGGTCATACGGTTGTTAACATCCACCCACTGTACCTCAAGTAGCAGGATACTTTAAAAAGAGTTAAGATAAATAACCCAAAGAGAAACAAGGCCAAATTTCAACATTGATCAAGATAATTACCCTTTATTCTTTCAATTTCATGGGCAGGCATAACAAACAATGCATCATGATACCACATAGCAATGTATTCAATAGATAGCGTTTGCCTATTTTATATATATTATCCTGTAAAAACAGTTTGAGTTTCCGCCCGGCAGAACATATAGCTTCTATGAAGCAATAACACAAATAGCAGTACATGATGTATGGCTGATTATGATACTAGTCCTGCTTTAGAAGCAACCAAGTACTCGTCAATAGTATATAATTGACTGTTTATAACGAATACAAAATTATACCATCGCAGGTGATCCAACTTCACGTAATGTGAAACAACTAACCAGCCAAACATTTCAATTTACAGTCCTATTCAATCTTACAAATTTATGATTATTATGATACTGTATTTTACATCATGATGTATAAATTAGCAGCAGTAACATGTAACACTTGTTCACAAATAATGCGTTTATAAGTTATAAAGTCTGAATTTAAACCAAAGCTTAATATAGAAATAAGTGATGTAAGTGCCATAGAAGAACTCTATACTCTGATACTTGTATAGAAAATGTATAATGTATACATGTATAACCTTTCCATTACCATGATTACAATGATTAGCATAACTACAGAAAATGACAGAAATAGGAACAGTCACCAAATAACCTACCGGGTAATTACTACAGTATCGAGTAAAATGATACCTGAAACAAGTCATTCCTATGTAACCATGGTAGCATGGAAGACAAAACTCAAGTACCACATACACAACATGTGGATCAAAATGTTTAATGTTAAAACCCTCCATTTTCATGAACACCATTTTATTTGTACCGTGTGAACTATTTCATGTGCTCTGGAAAATTTTGTGTTGCAGCAAAGAATCAAGAATATTTACTCATGTTACTACCCAGTCTACACCAAATGTTGTACTTTAACGAAATGGCTATCCGCAACCTGGGCCTATAGACAAATGTAACCGCTAAACTTACAAGAACAGAGTGAACATTGTATACATACTAGTTGGAAAGCGTACTCTAAGTTTTGGCAATGTCATGAACATGATGAACAGTGATGAATAAAGGGCTGGATAGAAAATGACAAGACCAAGGACTGTTCGTCCAGTACGTGTACATGCAATAACCAAGGATACACCAAGGGTTTAGACAATTCAGCATACATGAATGATGTGGGCTTTCTCCATACATTTAACACATGTATATTTAATGTATTTACTTAAAATTTACAAACTTGAACAAATTTATTTTCATCTTCAAGAACATCAAACCATCACAATGGAGCGACGACAATTCACCATCCATAGCTCATGTAGCTAGTTTATGGTGTTCGTGTGCACATGATCACCTGATGATAATTCTAGTTCATTGTTTTACATGTTCTAATTTAAGTGACCAATGTTTTCACTTGTTTTCTTCCAGAGATACTGAAATGTGGAATTTTTAAACTAACAAGGTCTCCATATCACCTACACTCAGAAGATGCTTCACAAGAGAGATTTCACTACATATTTATCCTGTTTATGTTGATATATAGTTACATAATATATGCATAGCACAATGACTCACTAATCTGTTAACATATCTGACTTATAACAGTTACCATGGTTACTAATCAGTACGTTTGTGTCAACTGATAACACAAAATGCATGACTTTCCTACAGGTATCTGTGCATGAATTATGTGAATATAAACTCATACTGTATGCTATGCTGGCATTAATTTCACAATAAGTATATCATATACAGATATAGACCTGTACTGATACTGTACTACAGTAGGTTTCCAGGAAATGTAACACTGCACATAGTCATCGTCATCAGGTCATATAATTTAATGGTCATACTCCAAATCCACACAAAACCATGACCAGTTAGCATGGTAAACCACATTTTCATGTATAAAAATATTGATAAACCCAGAATAACATCAGCATGATCAGGTTCAACCTTGCGCCTGTGTGTTAATTTACGATGCATTTTTGCCTTGTGCAGTTGAGTCATCTTCCTCGGAGGATGATGAAGAGGAGTCATCCTCACTGGAGGAGTCTGCTTCCACGACGCTGGCTTTGTGGTGCTTCTGTAAATGCTGCTTCAACGACGCTCGAATATAGAATACCTCTTTGCACAATGGGCAGGACTCAGCATCCTCTTCATGTTGTTTCATGTGCTTGTCAAAGCTTTTCTTATAGCGAAACGGCGGTCGGCTATCCTTGCAAACTGGGCAGAGAAAAGTGCCCTTACCCTTGCCAAAGGAGCAAGAACCAGTACCAGCGGTGGCGGCTACTCTGGATGAGCTTTTCTTGGGTGAAGGGGGGTGGTGCCTTTTCTTATGCAGGTCGAGAGATCGTTTACCCTTTGCCGTGAAGTTGCAACCATCAACATCACACTGGGTCCCAGCGGAGGCTCCATTGTGAACAGTCAAATGACTTTTCATGACATGGCGGTAAACTGTCTTAAAATTGCAAAGGGAACACGCCAACATATTGTCTTCCGACTCTTTGCCCTTTTCGGGCTTGGGTGGTGGTGTCTCGTGCTTGGCGCGAATGTGGTGTTTCAACGTCTGCCGATCACCGAAGACCATCTGACATGACTCGCAGTGGTACTCGTTTGGTTTGTGCTCTAAATGTTGCTGTTCATGCTTCTCATACTCCTCCCGTTCTTCTGTATAGAACATACACTTCTCACAACAGAACATGATAATGCTGTGGATTCGGAAAGCATGATCTTGTAGCTGCTTTCGATTCATGGCTGGCTGTGAACAATGCGTGCAGTGATGCGGTGCGCTGCGCTTGTTGTAACTGCATTGTTTGACGTGTAGCTGAAATTCTTCCATGTTTTGGGTGCGGAAACAATCACACATGAAGCAGAACAATTCCCCGTGGTTCTTCATGTGGCTAACTAAGCGATGTTTACGTCCTGTTGAGTAATCACACATGGGGCATTTCAAGTCTTTTCTCTGGTGGTGAACATCGTTGATGTGCCGTTTCAGATGCCATATGTCTTTACCTGTGTATGGACACTGCGGGCAGTAGAAGCGTTTCTTGTTATACGGAGTGCCAGACTGAGGCCACACTGGCTTCACTCTGGAGTAGGAGCCATCTGGATTAGCTGACCTGCCCACAGTAATGTTGTCTGGAGAAGCCAGGTGCCGGCTGATCCCAGGAATGCGGAGAATTGGGGAAAAGTTAGTGGCATATGATACAACTTGGTTCTCTGGCACAAGCGGGGGACCCTCTTCTACTGACATATCCAGGGGAGCATCTGGATCTTCTGGATAGGGACTGCTACCTCCATTGGATTCCGGATCCACAGACTGAAGTTTCATTTTATCTTGGTCATCTTTTTGTGGAGACAGCATTGATGCTGGACTCGAGACCTTTTCCGATACCCACTGCGAATTGTACAACCCAGCTCCTTGGTAACCGAAATATTTTTCTTTCCTCACCAGCAGTGGATCGTATGTCACAGACGGGTGAGTTTTTAGGAAGTGACCTTTGACCTTCTCACTGCGAGGAAACTCGTGCCCACAGATGTAGCAGTAATACGGCATCCCGATTGAGTGGACGCTGCTCAGATGGCGTCTATAGTGAGAACGATTGTCTGTCTGGTATGGGCAATGCTGGCAGTGATGTTTTCTTACCATCTCTCTGCCAGAATCACCGGGACTGACCCCATCAACCGTACTGGGAGACATCAGCTTCACTGGTGACGTGTCTACTGATACAGTATTTGGGGTCTTGCTACAGGGTTCCATAACAACCAAAGGCCTTGTCAACTGTTCTGGGGGGAAAGGACACGCAGCCCTGTTGGATAAATTTGATGCCAGATTATACTGCGGAATAAATGCCTGAGCCAGAAACTTGGCAGGTGTTTTACATTTCAAAGCGCAGTTCACAGCATACTCATTCACGATTGCCATTTCTGTGGCATTCAGTGGCTCTGTGATTTCAGACAAAGATGTCTTCGTATCATCAGTAGAAAGACAATTTTTCTTCATATCATCTGTTATTGCACCTGCAGTCTCTAATGCCTCACAATTCAAACCATCATCGCAAGTTGCTTCCATTGCTGTTGTGTCATTAGATTTCATATGTTCTTCGGTGCAAGACCTTGGGGGAGTTCTCTTGACTAAAGAATTTGATTTCTTGGATTCAGTATTATGCATGTTATGACCTTTGTTTTCGTCTTCAATATTTGGTCGTGGACCACTGACGGCAGGGGAAGAAGACATATGACTATCCATGTTGGATCCACGGATCTTCTGATCATCACCAAAGCTGGTCTCCCTTCCATCCTCATACTCTTGAACTAACTTCTCATAATCCATATCTCGAATTTCTCGTGTAGACACAAGAAGCTTCCACATGGCCGGCAAAGGTTGGTTTCCCATGAGCGATATTCGAGTTCCAAATATTTCTTCCCAGTCCAATCGTACCTTCCTTCCTGTTTGAATACTCCGAAATGCATGAGCCTGTCTTTCTAACACACGGCTAAGTTGACTGAAGTGTTCTGGTCGATCATGTGACGACTGCAGTGAATTTTTCTGTAACTGACTGTAACTTATTCTGTCAGTTGCACTCTCAGATTTCACATTTTTTCCATAATCTGATTCACTTTTCAGTGGCATGTGCGACTGGTGCTCCAAGCCATTTGGAATTTTCTGCTTGGCAGGCCACCCATGACTGGCATATCTGCCATTAATGTTATTGTTAGTACCAGGATATTGCATGTTTGGCACATGTATTGCACTAGTAGCATGTTTAGCAGCTAGAGTTTGCTCACTGTTTCGACTGGAAAGGCTTGAGTGGCTTTCTGACTTGGGATGTAGCTTTCCAAATCTCTTTTCAGCCCACCTCAACTTGTTTGCTAGATCCAAAAGACTTCCATTCGGGTTGCATCCAAGTGGCAATGACGGTCCATTTAAAGCAGGTTGAGTGATAACAGGCCAGTTAGATGGGTGACATAAGGCAGATTCTGGCTCTCTCTCGGAATGTTCCAGGAATTTCTGCCTTATTTTCTTCAATGGAGGAAGTCCATATTCACCATCTCCTTGAGACAAATCCATGGTTCTTTTGCTAAAAGCTGTCTGCAAAAGAAAGACAACAGCTAGGAAACATTATGTCATTGCGATGATATAATGATATCTTCATTCTTCAACCGGCTAATAAGGTAATGTTTTACATGCATAAAAATGTAAATAAAATTACATGCCCCGGTAATAAAAAATTTGGCTGATGGGAATTAATATCTTTATGTAACACTAAACAGTCTCTGGACATTTTCAATTGCTACTATGTGTTTCTGCAAGTGTGGGGACTATTACAGAATAAATAAACAATGATAAAAGGCAACATTCCTCTGACGAGACCGATGATAGACGGTCGAAAGGCCTAAGGACAACTAATTTTTGCGAACTAGACACTCAGTGTGTGGGTGACTTTGCCCTACACTCTTTCTTATCCCTTGGTATAGATTCCATTATTTTAGAAGCAACACAAGTTAAACTGATTGGCCTATAATTGGCAGCGCTATTTCCTCTATTTTTTGTATATGGAACTGATATTGGATTTCTTCCAGTCTCTCGGCAGGGTACTAGTTTTAAGTGATGTTTGAAATACGTAAGTGAGAGGCTCACAGATAACCTCCTTTAAAACACGTGGATGCAAGCTGGTCAGGGCCAGGTGAATTTTGAGATTTGAAGTGAATAGAGCAGTTTCTTAACCATGTCCAAGTCTATATTTATGGTATCTAAGTGGCGGTATGTTGGGAGAATACTACTAGGCGTGGAGATGTCAATATTGACTCGAGAAAAGACCGACCAAAATAAGTTTTTAAAACTTTGGCCTTTTCAAAATCAGATGTAGTAGTTAGAGATCGATAATCTTCAGTTACAAGAATAGGGACCTTAATTAAGCATATGTGTTACTTTATAACAGGTGTTAAAATCACAACACAAACAGCTCCATGATTGCAGCATGTGGAAAGTCTCCAACCCGTAAGGCACCTGCTAAGCAGAGCCTCACTGTATCGGGCCGGATAGACAGTCTTCAAATCTTTGTTTCACATATTATCGCCCATGAAAATAAACAGAAAAGGTCTAACATTAGGCATAGCCGGGAAGGTTTCGAAGCTAGCATAGGTCAGCGTGGTAAGATATCTGAATATTATCAATCAAGACACCGTTTAAAGCAATTTAGAATCACTTAAATTCTTAACTTTGATTAGATCTTTCTGACTGTTTGAAACGAACTTCTTCCCATCTGTATCTTTAAGAGGCGGCTTAATTTTAAACAAAATTACTGCATTCTGTGCAATTCAGATCAGGTTTACCTGAGTCCTCGTGTTACTTAGAATAAAATTCCAATTCTATTTCTCTTCCATCTTCGCGTTAAAAAAATAAAGAGGATCGTTAAAAAAAAATTCCGGAAGAAGTAGGCGGCAGCAGCGTGTTTTACCAGAAAACTGTCAAATATACCCGTTGTAACGCGAGCAAAGCAAGTTAGCATAACACTGATAAACTAAGTGTTGTTGGCAATATTGCAAACTATTTCTCTTGTCCGGCGCATTTGCTCAAGCAGGATTCTTCAGGGATGCCAGGACAATGCTATAGATGTGCTGCCAACTTTGGTATATTCAAAAAAGAGGTATGCAGGCACATGGATTAATAAAACTTGTATTTCCGCTTATTATCGCCCACGGCTTAGCAGTTAGCTTATTCCTTAATCATGCAGTTCAGCACGGAGGTGGCCAGGTAACAGCCAGCTGGCTACTTACAAATTGTAAATTGGTCTATTTTCAAACTACCATTGGAACTAAGGAAGTCTGATCTTTTATTGTAAGTGGCCAAAGCTATGTACACAAAACTAAGTACCATTGTGATTTGTAGGACCATTACCACTGATTACATGATTACCTGATTACAGCAGCATACATTGTGCGTAATATTTATAAGTAATTAACAGCTGATTATGTAGCCCCAAGTAACTGTCTATGCTGGTGCCGCCCAAAAGTTATACTAGTCGCACTTGTATAACTTTTGCCGGGAAACGAGCTTTGTAAACTCCGAATCTCCCTGAACTAGCCGTTCTCCGTCAGTCGCTAGGGGTCGCGACGGCGAATAATGGCGTCTTTCGAAAGGGTAAACTTCAGCAGCCATTTTTCAGTAAATATACCTGGAAGATGGCATTTGTTTAATCTCATTTTAAATGCGCAACTTTAAGAACACTTTCTGAAGCAAAAGATGTAGGTTACAGTTGCGACTTTTTGAAAAATAGTCCTAACCCGCGATTTTTGTACAACACTTATTGGACTCTATATCACGTAGTATAGAGAGTCCTATTGGGCTAGGCAAACCTCTGCAATTTGCTTTGGTGATTATCCTATGGTGTAATAACAAACTGCTGGACACCCTATCATGCTATACACGAGCGTTAAACGGCATACATGGCAACCCATCCAACCTCTTATTGTGCCTTTGCAGGCTCTGCATCATTTGTGTTCTTGGTTAACAGACTGACTAAAGAAGTACCGGAGTGGATGTATTCCTATCTAGCCCAACACACAAATAACAGTGATGAGCACAAAGAACAGTGATATGTAATTGATTAGCCGTAGTGTCCGGTATTATCGCCCGTCCTCTTTCTTTCCTTTGCGGCTTACCGGCTGACATGATTTATCCAATAGTACGTGTATAACACAATAAACATACACAGTTATACACTCTAGTAGTTAGGTTGGCCACTGTGTACACTGTTTGATTTCATTAACGCGGCTGTCGCCAATGCCAGACCCGGGATGCCAGACAAGTCGAAAAGAAATTTCAAGAAACAGAATTTTCAAGTTTCATGTGGATTGACTGACTGGACTTAGAGCTAGCGCAACACAAGATAGATAAGCCATAGCAAAATTATACATACCCTTCGTCTGACTCTTGATCAGACATGGTTTCAGTTATAATGCCACCAAAAGAATCAAATTTTACACTCTGACAGTTCTGATTGATGGCAGCCGTTGCTATGCGCCGAATAAATATCTCATTGCATTATACAAAATACCAATATTGATGTCTTGATGTTCATTGCTTGGACCGCGATGTTGGATATAAGTACTGGGTGTGGCTTTATATCTTTCGCTTGGATTTAAACTTATAATGTGAACAGAAAGGCTGCCAGTTACCATGAAAGATACCCGATAAGATGCTAGGTTATCTTTTTTCTCCACAAAAGTACTTTTGCACTTTTTTTTTACTGGTTTTGGGCTTGGTTGTTGTATCACGTGCTATGACTCAAATTTCCCCAATTACTTGAGAACAAAGGTTATTAAAATTTAACCTGTCCTTATCAGTGATAATATAGACGGGACTTGTAATAAACTTCTGAAAACTTCCACAACTTTTTTGTCGGGTTAAAAGACAGTCCATATTGACATATATGTGCATTCGCAACATCTATTAGTTAATACACACCACTAAAAGAAAATTGCGAAGACCGGATTTTCCATACAGTAAATACTAAATGATACTTTGACAGCCTCATGCATGTATATACCAAATGGGCTGCTGCCTAACCCATACATATTCCAAATGCTTCAGTGACCGACCCATTTGGGCAGAGCCTCCCCCCATATGTCACATTATGGAAGAGGCCCCTACAATGGTATGTGCAGCACTTGGGTTCCTGTATCAACATATTAGTAGTTTGTATTAAATGGAACATTTCTTTAAATTATAACTTGCAGATATGCACCCAAGACATGGTTTAAACATCACCTTGACCTTTCAAGGTCACTTGATGTCAAATGTTAAGGTGCCATATTGGACTTCCCATATATGGTTTCCTATTAATAGTAAACTAGAGCCTAACTAGGCTCCTTTACGAGATATAAAGTTTCCAAATCTTGATGACCTTGACTTTGACCTTTCAGGTCACTCAAGGTCAAATATGATAGTGTCATTGGGTGGGTGGGTGAATCAGGCTTATAGTCGGCTTTCAACCACTCATGGTCATATCAC
>JAAUYG010033458.1_pt1 | contig 14263 bp, 7 predicted proteins | sample 7278091 | NCBI WGS metagenome assembly JAAUYG01 (sample SAMN14350201, study PRJNA611818) | marine sediment metagenome | isolation source: surface marine sediment (0.6m) | place: French Polynesia: Moorea | collected 2018-08
GTCTAACATGTTATCTGGTATGAATATTACTGGTATTATGAGAAATAAATGGCAATTAATTTTCAAATCTTTGAACCGTGCTGTACATGGGTGTTATTGTATACACGTGCTTATAACTGATACAGCAAAGGAACCTTAATGGTGTTACAACTCATTTTAACTGCATTGTAATCTTTTGGAATAAAAAATATATAAAATTCTATCTTTTCTACTAACAGAACTTCCTGACGCTTGTCACGGCCTACTCCAACTAACATAGTTATAGTTGCGGTTGCCAAACAAGAGCATTTGTCCCTTTCCCAGGAATAACAATTGATTTGTTTTCAGATCGCATGCTGTTAATATGAAATTGATGTGCTTACAATAGTTACCAGTTACTATGGCTGTGTATAAAAGGAGCAGTTCTAGTGAAAAAACTGTAATAAAATATAGGTACTTGACTGGCCAGCTTGGACCTGGTGTTTCAACCTGATGCATATATTGATGGGATTTCTTCATACTAGTACACTAGTCTGTGTAGTGATTCACTGTGCCTGAATGTAATGTCCATGAGTTATAAATATTGAATTGGTCAACTGTGACAGCTACATGTATTTAAACTGCAAAATGATAAAACAAGTACAGCTGTTACCTATTGTGAATGGCTTTAGGTTCATGCTTCAGTGGAATTTCTATCGACTGACATATTTTTGCCTAAACAGTACCGATATCATGCAAATATATAGTGAAGATATAGCAAGCCATGCAAGAGAAATCCTAGAGGGAGGTCTAAGTTATTGAATCAATATTGCTTTCCTAGCACCAACTGCTGGCTTGCTTATGAAGATTCATTATGTCGTTCTCCTTACGATCTTGCCGTCTCTGATTAAGTCCTATGCAATAAAGACCGGTTCATATATCATATCCTGCTTCAATATGCTTTCTCTAAAGTGAAGGCATCATCGTTGTAAGTGCACTGATGCCATGATGAGCAGTCAGGGGACATTTCATAAGGCCTGCTTTATTTGGCAGATATGGGCTTGAACTTGGGTGGCATGCAAGAAATAAATTTTGTTATGTATGTATTTTTTTAGTGACTTCATAGTCATGATCTTGCAAAAACTAAATCTTCCATGATACACACAGCTTTGGATCTTATCTTTCTAAACCCCTAGTAAAGCTAGTATAACTGCAAGGGTCTATGTCACCTTTATTGACCAAAGTTTCACATCTTTCATATCTAATTTTTTCTGTGCAAATCAAGACTTACTGCACTTTATATATCCTATGAGAAATCTCATAGGATCACCCCAACCAGAGAATGAATCTAGTCTATAGCTGCTTTTGATGGATAGAGGGAATGCCACGTCCCAAGATTTAGTCCCGATATGGGTTTGAGCCATCGTTCCCCAAAGCACCTTTGGTTTGCTGAATTTTACGATTGAGCTGTTCAATTTGTCCCGATGAGCTGATTGCTATCATAGGCCTTGGGGTTCAGTTGCAGGGAAAGTTTTCCACCAGTGCTCATCCTTGCTTATTGCCTTCTTGTCTTGGCCAGTCATATCTTTCGCAGATCCCGTAGCTTTGTTCCCTTGCAGTGGGGGTACTACTATTGATTTCTCATAACAAAGACAAAAGCTTCAAGATGGGATTTAGGGGTTCTCTTTCCTTGTGTTTCTGCACTCTGCACGGCCTTCCTTTGGCATGCCCGGTTCCCCTCCCTATTTCGGGTTTCCAGAAGGCCTTATCTGGCCCTGTACATGATTGATTTCTTGCCACTCCTTCTGTCAAGTCTGCCCTGTGATGTGATGAGGAAATGCTTCTTCATGGATGTAATGTTTGGCGGGACAAAATGGGGTCTTCACACTTCTGCCACTGCTGCGACTTCAGTTCACACCACATTTTGTCAGGCATAAAAATCAAGAACTCTTGGACTGTACATGTGTGCATAGAGAAATATAGGGAGTTGATGCTACGATTCATCAAGTCAAATTGTGTTTCGTTACCCAGTTCTGCAGTTGAACCTGTAATGCAACATTAGCACTCATCTATCTAGGGATTAAGTTTCTCTATACATGCATACCATAGTCAAGTTGAAAAATTGTAAGCTGTAGAGACATGGGGGTGGTGGTGAAAAGCCTGTATTAGAATATAACTGATAAAATGTTCATTAACAAAGAACTCGATTTCTGCAATGCATGAAGAAATCATATGTTGTATGCCTTGCATGTTAGTTACAAATATTTGTAACTAACATATCCCCCGTTATTATTTGATTAGGCCTACAGTACTGCTCATGTTGGTTTCTTATATTGCATAGAAAGATAACAAATTTCTGTTGTTACTTTTTTCAGATCTCCGGAAATTTTTTGCAAGGGAACCAATCAGCAAGAATGTGGAGATTGGGAATACTGTGGAGCTGTTGTGTTTGCCTCCAGAAGGCCTCCCAACACCAGAGGTGGGCAGACCTGTGCTTCTGAGAAATTTATGGAGCGATTATACATTAATAATTTTTTAATACATTACTAGTTTTGTGTCCATTGTCTGCAATTTTTGGCAGGGGACCTCACCATAGCAAGTACGTATATAACTTTTTCAAGCACTTGAATACCAGAGGCATGTTACCTTTTGTCAGGTCGGTCTGCCAGTAAGGCTCTTTTTTCAGCAGAATGTTTGAGCTGTTCATGAATATGTGAATAATTTCTCTAAATCACAGATATTGGATGTGTATTTTTCTGTTCATTTGTTTACCCCCAGAATGGGGCCAGACTTGTAGGATTTGCTGTATGTGGGCAGATATAGAACATGAAGTGAGCCTGGTAGTAAATGTTATTCTAGGTAAAACTGATCCCAGACATGTCCTCCCAAAGCTCACCCATGGAATCTAGTTACACCAAATTCCCCAGAGGCAAATGCATCAAAATTCATGAATCTGGATGTCATTCATTGTAAAGATCCCATGGCCATCCCCATTTCCTCCATGCCATGGCAATGTCCCTGGTGGATGGAAATGTGAAACTTGACAGTACATGTGTACTAGCAAAAATTGCCGTCACCTCTGACGGAATCTGATGTGTAATCCCAGAATGCATTGCACACAGCTTTTCTTCATCATGATCATTGGCTGAATCGCAGCAGTTATTGTTCAAACAATGGCTTTGGGGTGGAAGCGTTTTTAATTATGACTAGAGCAGACTGAAGAGGCAATTTCATGGCCACTTAAGAGCCAAGCTACTGGTTGTGATTGTTGCTGGCAGGGAGGTTGTCCCCACGTCCCCAGACTCCCAAGATCTTCCTGACAGCACGTCCTTCACACTCAACTGCCTGCCCATACATGGTGACCTCTGGTTCCCTGCCTCTATCCAATTAATCCTGGGTGATCCAGGGCAATGTTGAACTGGACTGCAGCACCCACACTTGACCAGAATATCATTTTTGTGGAGATCATGGGTTCTGGATCATTTGAAGCTGACAGCCTTGTCAATAGACAGATATCTGCCATATTGCCTTATGATATGACAGGGTTTTACTTCTATGATTCATATAATTTTCGTTAATGCCCCAGTAGGAATAAATTATTTGTAGACAAAGAAGAAAAAAAAAATAAATTAGTATAAAATATGCCTGAAAAAATGTCTAAAATAAAACGTTTATTTGTTATTAGTTTTTCTGTATGAGTTGCACTGAATGAGGGAGAATATATTTCTGCTCCTAAATTCTCGGGTAATTTGTATTTATAATTGAAAACAATGAACTTGGTTGAACTTCTTCAGCGTTAACTGAAAATGCATTCTCAAATTTGCTGTGCACCTTTCCAAACCTCTTACTGGATTACCAGAGTAAAGAAAGGAGTAGTAGGGATGTTTGTTTATGCAAAATTCTCTTCCTGGGCAATTATGGCTAATGCTGCACAGGAAGTTCTCCTTGTCATCAGTGTGAGGACATGCCCATTAGCTATGCATGGGACTTGAGCTTTGAAACTGCTTGGCGGCATATGCTGACTGGTGTTGGCATTTTTGGTAGTCTTTTAAAAGGGATTGCTGCATTAGCCATAAGGCACAATTTCAAAGCAGCATACATTGATGACAATTAGATAAATATTAAAGGTAAAAGGAATGGCAAGTATAAAATATAATCAAGTTTAACATAAAAAAGTTTCAGTCAAAAGGAAGAATGAAGGAATACCAACACAAAAGATGAAAACAATCAGTGAGAAATGTGAAATTATAAGCTTTATAATGTATAAACTTACTTTCTCACATTGTGAGTTGTGACTATACATTACCCTGTTATAGTTTATAGACCAAGCTAAGCAGCCTTGGAACTCGAAACTCAATTTCCATATGAAGTGTAATGAAATCTGCATACAAACTGCTATACTAGATCTCAGTTACACAGACTTCATTGTAAGCTGAAGTAATGATTCATAGGACTCAATCATGTATGTTTAACCTTATGCTTTGGCGGGAACTCCGAACTGCCTGAATGGCACTGGATTATTATATCCTTGCCACAGTAGCAATCTCCGAGTCTTTGTCATATTGGTCAGTCAGTCCCAGCATCTGGAATATTTAAGACCTCGCAGGCCTTGGTTATCTGATTTGGTTCCGAAGCATTTGCCAACAATGTTGTCTCATTTTTCAGAAGCCAATGTTCCAAGTTATGATAATGTAGAATCATTGTGACAGATAATATGACACAGGGCAGGCCTAGCTGGCTGCTACAGGAACCCCAATTTGGCCATTTCAAGGGGGCAAGCTGGAACAAGCCAGCAGCCAACCACCCGGACTGCTTTTCCTGATCCCTGTTTTGGACATTCTGGGACAGATTTAGTTTACCTTGTCAAACACTGTCCGTGGGGTTGCTTGTATTGATTGTCATATCTTCCCAGAGAACAAATGTTTGTAGTAATTAGTCAATGATAGATATTAGAATGTAATAAACTTCTTAATTCCACAAGATATAGGTGAAGACATTTTGCATTCGATTAAGATTTCAATTCGCTGTACGATAACAAACTATTCGGCATGCAGTTGTATACTGTGCAGTAGTTACTGTATTTTTGCCACTGATTGAGCTATGTGGTGTCAGGTTATGTTAGCGGAGCAGCGCCCTCTGGCAGGCACCGCTCTCATTTCCTCTGTGGCACTAGGTTGACAGGCAATAGGAGGTAATAAGTGACAATTAATATGCAACCTCACAGCCCACTTTATTGACACTAATCAGTTATATTGCCAGAACCTCAGGCTGGTCTGCTACAGGAGTCCGCTTCCTCTCCAATAGTTTATACTAGTACACACTAATACTGTGTATTGACATTAGTGTAGAAATTGTTATGTGGCAAAGAAAAATATACTAGTATGACAGAAACTTCATATGTATGTAATTCTTTACAATATAGACTCCACACATGCACTGCATCTGTCTTAGCCAGTTGTAATTATTTTTCGTGTTCTGATGACACACCATTATTAAGTTTTGCCGCATAATCATGTGTCATCTCAACCAGCAGACTACCAGAACTGTAATATTTGGTGACAGTTGACACAGGGATAGATTTGTCTTGTTCTGGCCTGTCTCCGCTAATAGTGTCATATCCAAAAACATGGATGCCACCACGGCAACACCACACTTTGAGCCCAGCTAACATATTTGTTTAGTCGCAGGTAACATGTCACGTAGCTGGCCATTGTATCGGGGAGTTCGGCCATTACCACATTTGTTTGATAACCAGGAAAAAAGTTGTATGGCATGCTGTCCCATGCCTTGACAGTCCAGGTCTCCTACCTTGTGGAAGCCTGGAGTATAAGGGTTACCAGTAATCAATGGTAGCTGTCAATATGATGTGCAGAATTCAAGCATAAAGTAAATTGCATGGCATCAAATGACACCAGATCGTATGTAGATTAGGGGACTTGTTTGTTTTCTTTTTTTTAACAGGACAGTGAATTTTTTTTGTAGGATAAATTTACAAGGTAACTGTGTGTGGCTGAGGCTGGGTTCTTTTGCACTTATGGTGTTTATAACAGTACTGTTTAGGGACCCAGTTCTCTAATAGAATGTCATGTTATTTTTCTGCCTTCTTTGCAGGTATTTTGGCTCAAAAATGGCTTAAAGATTGATGTGGAGAAAGAACTCAATTACATCATCTCCAATGAGGGGAACCTCATTGTCAACCAGGCCCGGCTGTCCGATATGGGGAACTACACGTGCGGAGCCATAAACGTTGCCACCGATCGTACCAGTGAATCGGCCACACTCACTGTATATGGTAAGTTATGGAAAACCCTTTGGAGAAGATTTCAAAAGTTCTTAACTTGTTCGCACTTTCTGACAAGGAAAGCAGGAATTGATTATGGAGAGATTTGCCACATGGGTTTTTCCCTTGGAGTTTGATTGAAATCCCTGGGCAAAACCTCAACTTCAAACCAGAAACCCGATAAGGATAATCTGTCTGTGACTACGCCAGAGCTGTGGACGGCCATTGTCTTGGGTGGGCGGAGGCTTTGCCAGGCGGTGACCAGTGGCTGTCCCCTGGGGTAACCCAAGCCCACACAGTAACATTGAGAGTCATCTGTCAAGGGACCTATTACTGTCCTGCCCATTCCCCCCCTCCCTCCCCCACAAACTGGCCAAATCACACACACCACAACCTCTCCAATTCTCTCCTGTTAAATGCTTATTCTGTGGCTGAGGCATGGAGAGAAATTATCACTAATTTGCAGTTATAATTATCCTCAAATGGCTGGGTTTTAAGCATGATGCCTGGGTCTCTGCTAAACGAATTTAATGGATTTAATCAGTACCGGTACATGTGTTAATTTCCCAGGAGGAGACCACACCAAACTTTGGGATAAGTTGTGCTGTCATTGGCTGTGACAGAAAACGTGCAGCGCAGTCTGACGCAGACCCATTGGGGAATCTTGGAATATATATTACTGAAATATATATACTATTTCTAACTTAGTTCACATAAACTACCCAGTCATAGCTAAAGATTCCTGGCCCAATCAAAGGTTACCTCACTGAGGTTTTCTCCTTAAATGTTACTTACCATGACACTAAAGGATCATATTTTAAGTGCCTCTTTAAACATGAAAATGACAATTTGTTACACCAAATTCTGCTGCTGAAACAGTGACAGGCTCCCAGTGTTTTGTTATGTTGCATACTTTGACTTTCTATTCCAGTGTATCCTGAATTTCTTGACAGTAATTCATTTTACGTAATAACACAGTCACAAATCCATTCAAACCCTCATGGACGATTATATACATATACTGAGTATACCATAGAATATGCAGGGCTCCATTCCTTTCCCAATTCCACTTGATGCACAGTCGCACAATCCAGTGCCGACTATTACATTTTCATTGACCCCATCCCCAAAGCAAACGGCCAGCGATCTCCCCAGAGTCCGGGTTGCCCATTAATCAGAGTTGGAGTGGATAATTGTAATGGAAAATTCAATGCACTCAATTGGACACAGGCGAATCCAGAGCAGAGGCCAGGCCTGGACTGGGTGGGTAGGATTAGGTCAGACTGGGACTGAGACTGGGTCGGGGCTGTGGTCTCTGGTCTTCAAGGGAGGACAAGGCTGAACCACCCCATCACTACTAAATATGTATGGATTATAAGCCAAAACCATATAGAAGACTAGATACTGTGGGCAGACAATAAAACAAACTCAATAACAGATCACCTGTCTGTCAGGTGAAATAATGTTACATACCGTATTTGCTTATGATATAGCGATGTCATTGAAATTCTGCATTTAAAATAGTTATTCTTTTAGTGCTTCGTTTTAATGCAGCTGTTGAATGATCAGAATTGAGGCTTTGCGCAAAGCGAAAATTTATTGAACATCGTAGTGAGTGTAAAGCCGTCACGGTATCTGGATAATATTTGATTCGCGTTCAGAATTTATTGATTATTGGCCTTCAATGTGTGTTATCAAAATAAAAGGGCAATGCTAAAATGCCTGTTGCATGTTCTGACAGGACGTTATTCGACCAGGGGCGACATGTAGTCACGGCTGACCTATGAAGGGTCTGCAGGTGGGGGTCTGTTTGAGAGAAAGACATCTGGCCGCAGGGCAACGTGACCATCAGCATAATACTTTCTCCCTGGTTCTCTCCAGTGTTTAATCAGGACCCTGCACCAACAGGCAACAGCTGACAGTGTGAGGGTAGGGACTGGGAGGAAGATAGGAGGGCGAGGGGACGGGTTACTCTGAGTGCAAATACCGTCCTTGCCCCACCTTTGTCTCATCCTGAACAAAATTCAATCAAATCAGAAAATTTAATACCAAAAAAGGCTTTCAAAAGTTATTGAATGTTTCCCGTTGCAAATCTTTTGGTTGCAGTAATTCACAAGGCAAGCAAACACATCAAAGACTGATCAGGGAAGTTGTGACAAAGTGTCTTGTAGAGGGTATTAACCAAATGGGTTTTTGATAAACTTAATTTGGGGGGACTGCGAAAAATGGGGACCAACTTTATCGATTTTGATTTCTCGTCATTGTTTCCCATGTTGGTCCAACTAGAGTTGCTTTTGTGGCATTTTGACATGGTTGAGTGAAGGTAGTGTAGTTGAGCAATGAGGTATATCATGGGATCAGAGTATTATAATTTAAGTCTTCTATAGAAGACAGCCTGGGAAAAGTTAACACAAATTTTTAAAAAATGCGTCCGAAATATATTGGAAATAAAGTACTGCAACCAATGCTGGAGTTGTTCGTTATAATTATTTTGTTTTTAATTGTTTGTTGTTTTCTTGACTCTTCAGTAACAAAAGTCCTTTGTGCTGTACTGTGTTCCAGTGAATGGTGGTTGGTCAACCTGGGGCCAGTGGACGGAATGCAACAAATGCGGCAAGGGAGAGCAGCGACGCATCAGGATGTGTACAAACCCCTCCCCACTCCACGGTGGACTTCCGTGTCAGGGAGAACGCGCACAAAGCGTTGCCTGCAACAGTATATGTGAAGGTAAACTTGACAAAAAGTCTCATGACCATAATAGTAAAGACAACTAAGCAAAACACAAATGTCGGCAGATGAATAATCTTAGCGAGTCCACATATTATGGCTGAATTATTGTCCATGCTGCTTCTGAAAGTTCATTGGTCTAGTTCTGTAGCCACAGGAACCATGTTCTCATGGAGACAACAACGATGTAACAGCGAGGCTGCAGTGAGCCTAAAGGCATTGGGCCTGAAGTGTCCTCTGCCATGTGTGCAGGACCACGGCTGCCAGGGCTCAGTGGCACACTGTGTTTGCAGGATATGCTAAACATCATTGACATTTAGGATCATATGTGTGACAGTTGGAAGGAAAGGAAAGTTTGAGTAAATAATTCGTTCAAGACCACAACATGCATAATGTATGAATCAGTGGGAAAGGCGCAAGGTGCCGCTGGAGGATTTAGGGAGACTCTGGGACTCTGTTTGTATTACAGACCTTTCTTCATGTGATAGAATGAAAAAAAAATAATACTGGTAATAAATTGTTGAACTTATAGTCATCTTTATTCGTACCCGAAGTACAATTGAAACACATTGTGGGGAGCATATTATGATATTTGTGGTATGGAGTATTTCATGGATGGCCATGTCCTTGTATTACAATATTGGAGCTTTACTTACATATATATCATCCTCAAGGGTCATAGCTTTTTATTGGCAGATCTGGAGATGAATGGTTCCAATTCGAAATGTATGGAATGCCACATTGAAAGATCATCCTTTTTGAGTTTGATTAATCTGGGGATATAGAATGCAATAACTTTACTTGTCGTCAGCAAGGTATGGGGGTTTTTTTTGGTCGTTTACTTCAAAATGCAGTACATTTTGTTTGGCAGTTTGCTGCCACACATAAATTGTGGTATAAAAATGGCCAAGTATTACCTTGAATAAAGGAGCCAATTAATCATAGGACACAAGGAAATTTCTCCATTTCTGATCTATCTGAGTTTCCAATCTTTGTGGCATTTTTGCGCATGGTTTTGGCCTGTCTGGCCGCCATCCTTCTGTCTAACCCTGAATGGAGGCTTACCTGTGCAGCACATACATTTATTTCCACCTTCCAACTGTCAGTAGCTAATAGCAAGTACAATCTTCTGGCCCGGGCCACCTGATCTTATCAGGCCTGGACTTTCAGGTTGCATTTTGACACACACACTGAAGCAAGGCTGTGTCAATGTAAAAAAAGTTAAATAAAAAACCTCCAGTAAAAGGTGTTTTCTTCCCTGGACCTCGCCAAAGGTGAGGCTGAATGCGTCATATGAAACGAAAAAGAAAAATGCCACTCATAAACTTGAAGTTGTTGCCCTTTCAAACTAATATTTGCTTGCCAAAAAGCTTTTAAAGCTATAAATCACTTGGAGGATAGAGACAGGCCATGATAGCCATTGCAAACCTGCTGGAGCCTGCCTATAAGTTAAAAACTCATTAGACAGGTTTAAAGTAAGACCCGTGCATTGTGGGATTGAAGTTCGCCTTTCAGACGTTAAGTTGGCATGAGATTACTATGTGTTATACTGCTGTGGTTGCAGTCGCATAGTGAAATTTCTTTTCAACTTTGCTACCCATTAGTAGCTTATCTTTTATTTCATCTGGAACCCAGTCTTAACAGTCAGCCCTGTTCAGTTCTCCTTGGACCTGCATGAGATCCATTCTTGAGTGCCATTCCTGTCAGCATCAAAGAATTGTGTGTCAACTCCTTGGAACCAGGCTAAAAGCTTAAATATAGGATGTTTGACAGTAAATGTGTGGAATCATAATGGTAACCATTAAACATCATTTTAGTAAACAACTTTTTAGTGAAGTATTTGACTTATTACTGGGTATATTGGCCACAGAACTAGATCTTGCACAGTCAAACCCCCTTTGGTGGGCCTGATCAATGGCTCATTTATAATAAGAGGCTTGCAAATTCGGATTGCTTCTGTAAAACACACTGGGCGCTGCCATTTCCACACGCCCCGCTGTTCTAACGTGATCTAGTATGTGTTGGAAAGAAATGGTTTTCTTGCATGAGGTGTCTAGGCTTATGATCTTCCTTGAAAAATTGTAGGGCTATTCGCCACAATTATATTTCTGATGGTTTACTACATGGTAGATTGATATTTCTAGAACCGTTACTTGGGCCTGATCCTAGTCTTTAGTTATGATAATTTTCACTATTTTACATTTTGGTTTAAATAAAATACATATTTTGTCCCTCCGTTTTGATCAGATTAGAATATTATTTGCTAGTGTTAATTGCATCTAGTCCCATGATTATCTTGTTTACCTGGATATAAGTATCCCAAATGACCAGGAGCTTACATATATATATGTTTCAAGTTTGCTATGGCAGGCCTTATGTATGTTTCGTCTTTCTCTGTATAAGCAGAAAGTGACAGAGAACAATCTTCTAGTAAAAATTCAGGTAAGGTTAGGTGTATCTGATTTTGAAACAAATAAAGCACTTTGATATTGTTTCGTGCCTTTGGTGTATAAATATCTTTTCCACAGTAATTCTTCATTCATCTTTGTACATCACAGGGCCTTCTGGTATTTCTTGATTTGCAGATTGTGTGTGCTTTAAATGTTTTTCTCCCAGAACTTCTTACTATTGTGAGTGAACTACGGTAGATTAAAAAGATACACATGTATGTACCAGGCAGCCAGATGGTTCACAGCGTATTACTTTGAGCACCAATTGATCACATTCTTTAATTTATAATTGGATGCTTTGTTTTTGTCTTTATTGTTTTTTTCTTTACTATTGAGTAACATTTGTAATTATTCAAATTTGCTGTATTCTGTCCAGTAAAAGCTAGCGACACACAAAATACAATTCTGACCTTTAATTGTGAGTGTGCTGTGGTGTGCTTATATATATTGTACACTGCCTTGTGTACAGTCTTTGTTTTGGTTTCTGTGTTCACTGGCACACTCAGCTTGTTTTTCGTTGGGTTTTTGTGCGTCTTCATTGTCATATGTTGCATCATATGTGTATGTTGTGTAACTGTGGTGTCTTTAAGGGCGGCTCAGAGTGCCACATAATGCTGAATCAGGTTTTCCTGTTGATCCGTGAATTTGAAACTGGGAGACGAAAATGTTTTAGCTGAGCTGCTTATAGTTGCCCCAAGTTCGAGACAGAAAGATATTTTGGGAGCACGATGGTACTCCTTCAATACATCAGGTAGATTAATATTTTTCAAAGTGTTCCTCGATTCCCAGTCCTGAAATTTTACGTTGCAGTTGTTTGTATGAAGAATACCATGACACAAACACTCGATGATTCGTGGACACTGAATTTGTTTTGCTTTTTATCCAGTGAATGGAGGATGGTCAACCTGGTCGTCTTGGTCAACGTGTGATCCAGACTGTCAACATCACCGACAACGTATCTGTGACAATCCTGCCCCTCTGCATGGTGGTCGCAGCTGCCTGGGAAGCGATATGGACAAGGCGAACTGCACTGGTGGAGACTGCCGAGGTACGGAATGGTTGCAATGACAGACACTGTACATGCAGTCCCTATAACATTATGTTCCTCATATGCTCATACTTGTGTATGTTCCACCAATATTACTAGTTAAAACATGATGAATTTATTGCATTTGATTACTGGGAAATATTCAAAAATGAAATCTCATTATGACTGAGTTGTTTAGGATATCGAAGGTAGTGTACAGGTTATAAGGTACATAAGCAGACGTAATCACTGTTGGCATTTTGGAGTAGTATTTCATCACAATCTATTAAAGTTACTGTGGCAGATCTTTGGGATTATCAGTAAGCATCCTGTGGAGATGCATTAGAGTCATGCTGCCATAGACATTATTGCCTAGGAATATGAACTTAGTGGAAACGGGAGATTTGCTAAAAATTTATGAATGAGATTAAGAAGCCATCAACTTTTAGACATTTATTGATGTTGAGCTAAGCATTGAGACCGGACTTGTCATGCTGTGTTACCAAAGTTAAACTTGAGGCCAGGTACATACTACATTCCTAGTGTAGTTTTTTCTCAAGGCTTCTTTGCAGATAAATAGCTTTTTATATGGTAAATAATATGTTTGGTTTAAATTGCTTATGCTAAATATAAAGGCATGGTATCAGAATGCAGATCCATACCCAAAACTGCTTATATTACTGTTACTTCTGCTACTACTACTACTACTACTACTACTACTACTACTACTACTACTACTACTACTACTACTACTACTACTACTACTACTACTACTGCTGCTACTACTATTAGGGTACTTATATTTTAATCAAACACCACACTTGCCTCACATACAGCCAACAACCTCACCACCTTACTAAAGTACCTGTGCTAATAATACAGACCAGAATCAGAGGACATATCTTGCTACAACTGTAGTAGGCCTTACAGTTCATTGCCTGTAGGTTCAGCAACATGAAAGGGACTTTCATCTAGGGGAATGGATTCTTTAGCCTCTACAGTATACAGTCACAGTACAGACCAAATGACTTTGATTTTACCGTTTGAGTCTAATGGACTTGGAAAATGCAGCTTCCTTCTGCAGCCATGTTCTTCCACATTTACCTACTACACCATGGTTACTATGGTTACATTGCAGACAGTGCAGAGATTCAAAGAAGGACATTAGCCTGAAAGGCTCTGGAATTTTTGCAATAAATAAAGTAGATCGCCCGTGCATGCTCATATAGACATGAAGCTGGTGCAGAACATGGTGCTTGAGCTTTTTACCTGAACACTAACACTGATAGCCTTCAAGATGAACAACAACAGTTTACGTTTTTCCCAAGGCTGGAATAGTTTACCGTAATGCTAATAATACAATGTATGCATATATAAATATGCATACATTGTATGGTACACTATCCAAATATCCATCTATTGAATTTCAGAAGGATCAAGTTCGCCTAGCTTTCGTATAGGATATTTGTATCTAGCCATGCCTTCCTTGGTCAGTAGAAGCTGAAATGATGTCAAAAAATTCGTCTTTTCCATTATATATATTACATGGTGATTTCTGTTGCCTGTGACATTTGTTATATGTGGTGTGCCAGTGGTCAGTGTGCTATTCTCTCTCTCACTCTCTCTCTCTCTGTGATTGGGGCATGCCAAAAGTCACTGGTTCCAATATTGTTAGGAAGAGGTCTGATCCGGGATTGACTTCTCCTGTCCCCAGTCCTGCCAACCTGACACCAGACACTCGGGGACAGATCAGGGTTTGTATGGCAGAAGCTGACCTTGGGGACTTAGCTTGGAATCCTGCCTCTGTCTCCTGCTCTGGCA
>JAAUYG010053235.1_pt1 | contig 14262 bp, 5 predicted proteins | sample 7278091 | NCBI WGS metagenome assembly JAAUYG01 (sample SAMN14350201, study PRJNA611818) | marine sediment metagenome | isolation source: surface marine sediment (0.6m) | place: French Polynesia: Moorea | collected 2018-08
ATATGGTGCTCTAGAGCTTTTTATTTAATTGGTCCTTTAAATACTATGTTTTTTATCTGCTGTATGTGTACTTTTATGTACGAGGAGGATAATAAATGAAATGAAATGATGCGCATGCGCACGCGTTCTATTACACCGAGCCGTAACCTCCAACCGGTGCCTTGGTAACTTAACAAACTGCAATGTATATTTTACGTTCCATATCAACTATCCTTCATTCATACCTTGTTAGTATATCATCAATCACACTCCAGATTAAACGCCTTTGTGTTACCCCAGGGGGTGAACCTTAATGTTCTCTGGTAGCATGTCGCTTACGTCTATAAATATATAAAAGTTACATGCAACAAAACCTGTCTAATTTGCATACTACTACTACTAAGCTTGTCCTTTTCCAGGAGCGAGTGCTTTGACCGATCAGCAGCAGCTGGCCGCCATTATTGGTGGGACGCTGGGAGGTCTGATCCTGATAGTGCTTCTCATCATCGTCCTCGTCTGCTGCTGCAGGTAAAGGAGGGAAGTCACAACGATCTGATTTTGCTCATGTAATTGACTTCATTAAAACCCGCAAGTAAGACTCACGAATAGATTGAAGGACAATTAAGAACATAATCATTATCTTTGACATATGCATAGTAATCCATGGATAGTTGAAGATAGTACGCTCTCTCAAGTTCTGTATAGATGCCTGTAGAACGAGATTGAGGACAGGACAAATGCCGGTTCACTCTCTTAACTCTAATAGTCCCGGCCTGTAATGGCATAAAACTTGTCCTTGCGAATCTTACAATTGATGCATACAGCCACCCCTCTGAAGGCCTATTGGTGTTCGTCACACTTTGGTTTCACTTCAGGTGTTAAGAACAATGGAGGCATGTACAGTATATACATAGGCAAGGGACTTCTTTTTATCACAAGTCTCTATGAGCGCTAACAGTACCGGCCACATACTTTCCACGTTCAAAATTCAATCGTTATATTTCTTTGTCAAGTTTGAGAAGCATTCACACCCATATATGCTTTCTCCTAAAACATGACTTGGTGCATTCTTACAAATGGCCCCATACAAAATCAAATCTCGTTCATAAAAAGTTGGTAAAATCATTGGACTTACTTCCCTTGGCTACATCAGATCATTTAATGTTGCAACCTTGTGTAACTCTCCTCAGGAATGTTTTATTCCTGTGTACGTTGATTTTTGCAGTCAGATTGCCTAAGCCTTAGGGTATAGTCTCGTTTTTTTCCACAACGTTGGATATGTATGACTTAAATAACTTCTTTCCACGTGTTTTTGCAACAACATTAACTCTTACGAAGACGACATCATTGAAATGATCTATGCAGACCGCCGGCGGCTACGAATAGGCACTGCCAGTTGCGTCTATGTCACATATGTCATAAGCAATAACGCGAGAAAAAAATCTTATGAAAAAAAAGGGAGAATTGTTTTTACTGCAAGCTTATACCTGTTGGACACATTCCGACTGCAAAAGTTGGAAGGGTGCCATGGGTTGGGCTCTGAAATTTCACCATAGAGAATGTCACACTGTAGTGGTGACAATAGGTCGTCTGCATTGTCACCTTTGGTGCCGGTGAAAGGGTTCACGGTGACATTGTATGCAAGTGTGATGATAGTGATTATGTTCTGCAAGCAGTGCTTCTGGCATGCAAGCGGGCGATAGCAATTCGATTCACACGTGCGTGTGCTAAAAGGCACACTTACGGAGAACCCGAGGTGTCATAAACCCAGAACGTATTCAGTAGAACAGACATGCATCGTTTGCAGCTACTTAATTCAGTCCATATATGCTGTGTCGTTAAAATATCACAAGAGAATTTTTGCAAAAAAATATCTTGACACATACGGTTGTTTCGTTAAAAGGCCTCCATTGGGAATTCATGTATGCAAGCACAATACTGACGCTATGCCAAGTTTACTCTCTGTTTTTGCAACAAACCTCGAGCTCTCCACTCCCAAAACAAGAGCTGGGCAGTGTTCATGGTGTTGGTATCTCACAAAGCCAGAACTCTAACATGCTCTCAACCCACACAACAACAACGCCTCTAAGGCCGTGTTTTCCCAACGAATATTTACTTCAGTTTTATATTCTAACCGTGCAAGGAAAACTTCCTTGGCGAACAAGCCATTCGGGCATTATACGGAGTGTCGCTGTTGTAAATATTGACTGGCGGCGACAGTTCGTGCCCAGCGTACAAAAAGAGGCCAAGGCTTAATACACGTACTTAGCTTTTCTGTATTAAACTGGTCAGAGAAGACCACGCTGCGGTCGGCCAGCACGTTGGGCAAGCGTCAGTGATCCCTCATTTTCACCACTGAAAAGTCAATATCCAAGTATTAAGATTCGTTTGAATTGTCGATTTAAACATTTACAATGTACTTTCTACGGCAACACTTCATTGGTGCACTGGACAACACGTGCTCTCTAGATGTTCATGCTCCGACTTTTTCAGCACCATTAGCATGATTAGGCCGTATATAGTGCATATATGAACAGTGCGGTCAGTTCGAAAAGTGCCACATTACCAACAACTGTAACAAAACAACAAAATGCGCAAATGGCCTTGATAACACAGAGAGTAACAGAGAGAAAATGGCAATTATCTTGGCATGTCTTCCCTACAAAACATGACAACTCTTAACACTCCCAAGATCAAATGCGTTAGCGACATTGGTATATTCCGCGGAGGGGGTCATTGTGCATTTGTTTTCAACTACTACATCCTTAGGTTAGCATCGTAGTAGGAGACAACGACTTGAAGATTCCAGAAAAAAAATCACAGCCCAAGATAGCCCATAACCTCTGCAGCTGCAGCACATATTTGTGTATGCAGAAGCATCTGATAGAATTCTACTTTGTGGGTGCATTGCGTATTTATGGAGACTGTTGAAGTGAAGTGTGACCCTAGCATACCCAGAAGTCTAGAGAGCGGAAATCCGTTTCAGAAACCCATCGGAAGCATTCCCTAAAGCTTCTCTTGTAGCAGTGCTATACGTGCATGCACTATTCAGTTTTAGGTCCCGGGGATGCCTTAACGTCTGCTTCAGATAAAACCGCACATACACACACGAAAAGATCTTGAATCCCGTCACCAACTACATGTTAAATTAATGGTTGTTTGAATCTTGGACCGAAATACGTCTCCCTGATTATATTTGCAGAGGCACACTTCGGGGCTCATGGTTTCCCGCCATAAAAGCTATTGAATGAACACTTCTTCCTGTGTAAAGCAATGAAAGGGGTTTTATAACCCCTGCAGAGATAGACCCTTTCAGAGTTTTAGTTGTGTAGTTTAGTGTCTCAACAGTTTATTTCTACATGTACATGAATATGACTGTAGTGCTTTATTGATGTGATCTCATTTTGGCTTCATTCCCACAGTCCACGCAACAAAAAAGATGAACCCAAGAAGAAAGGCTACAAAGAATTTCATTCCTACTCCAATGGCTTCGTGAAGCCCTCGCCGTACAGTAAACCCCCGGAGAGGGCGTTCGTGAATGGCGTGGCGGGTCCCAAGGCCCCTTCCATAGACCACTACCGGCGGCCCGCCATACAACGCAGTCAGTCCGACGTTCATCATGACCGCCGGAGTAAGTATAACAAAGACCGGAAGCGCGGAAGGGATGCCAAGAACGAAGGCCGGAAGTTGGAGGTGAAGAGAGACAGCGTCGGTTCTGACATGTCTGCGCCGACTGGTATCTGGACGTCGAATCCCACCCTGACCCAGGGTATCCAACCATCGTCGTACCTGGTGAATCACAATCCTGGTCAGAAACCGAGCCAGAACAGACTGACCAGACACGGCTCCATGCCTCTGACTACACGTATGTATTCGACGTTTCTGTGCCAGGTCACTTTAACAACGACGCTCAACCACATAACAATTAGATGCTGCTAACCATAGTGAACCCTGCTAAACCACGCTTAGATACTGCAATACTAACTCATAGTTACATGCTGCTAAATACAAATGTAAGTATATTAGATAAGACTATTTTTCCAATGACTCATTTCCATATATTTACTTATTATATGACTTCCCTAATAAGTTTATATCCTTCCTGATTTTCTCTACCTATCTAGATAAGTTACAATATTAACATTGGTTTGATCAAATAACCCTCATCTTGTCAGTAACTAATGTCAGGCATTTCCTCTAGACCGTATATAGTCGCTCAACATTTTTCGCCCTGCTAACATTCCCACCCTATCCATGCAGCAATGCCATGGTACCGCCGCCCGTGGGAGGCTCTGATGTCCTCACCACGAGCCTCTTCCCCAGGGGACAAGGTCCTGTTCTACCGTACTGGTAGCCAGGAAAGTTCAGGCTATAGGACATTCAGTACCAGCCGCTGCAGTCTCCACAGCTGCAGCACTCCACCAACTACGCAGAGACCCCGCACTGACACCAACGATCTGGAGGATGCCCTGTCCACCGCCACCTCCTCTTTCCCAAAGCTGTCTGCCACAAACTTGCACCTAGATTTCACGCTGTTACACCACCCTAACACTAACGTCTGCTTTCCATACCACCGCTGCTCGCCTCCCTTTAACCGCGCTCGCCCAGACTTTGATGTACAGCCCGGAGGTCGTCATCATTACCAATGGGGGAAACCTGGTCGCTGGTCAGAGCCGCCGATCTCCGGTGACTTAACAAGTCCGAGTAGCCTGGCTAGTGACCTACAGACGTGGCGTAGTGTTGTTAACAATCAAACTGAGAAGCACATGTTCCCAGGTGAGAGACACGTGCTCTGCCATTGCTAGCATTCCTAGCTCATGCAGTACAATACCTCAAAACCCACCACTACTCTGAGGATTTGCTTGTTTCCTTTCTTCTATACAAATGATAACACTAACACTACTGCGTATTTAACACCTGTAAATACTGTTTCACAGCACACACTTTTTCCTTGTACTACTTGTAACGATTCAGTGGACCTCTGTTATAAGAGTCTTTCCAGCCTAACTTATTTCTCTAGAAATTAATCACTAATGGTTGATTTATTCTTTTATTACTAAATAAACACTATGACTGGGCGATACCGCTTCGTGTTTATGAAACCCCGCCCAAGGGGCGTCATTTTGCACCATATGTAAAGTCGGGTCTTGTCTGGAGCGCCGGATTCTAGGAAAAAAACAGCTTCTTGTTTATTAAACCCCGTTGCAGGGGCGTCATTTTACGTCATATGTAAATGGGGGTCTTGTCTGAATTGCCGGATTCTAAGAAAAGAAACAAACCAATCTAGTCCAAAAGTATTCGAATGCTTACGAAAGACTATGGTTGACAATATGGCAATATTTAAGCTATTTTCTAAACCTTTGAATCATTCTAAGAAGCCCTACCCAGTTCTGTAAATGAAAAATGTTAAAGTCGATAGCAGTAACCTCTGCCGAGACAATCTTGTGCCAATAATGGCTATTCTAAGATAAGATAAAATTATTTTCAATCTTACAGCCCAAGCCAAACTGGATGCCATGAGTAGTCAGAAAGTTTCTCTGGCTGCCAAGTTGAACCGAACGGAAGACCTCATACAGCGGGAACGGGAGCTCAACCTCGTTCCAGAGGAGATAGGGAACAGCAAAGAAGATGCCAGACTGGTATGGAGTAATAATGGCCGGTGGCAGAGTTCTTGAAGGAAACCTTAACTCAAAATTCTTGTGACTTAAGTCAGATTCTGAGTGGACAACAGCCCTCGTAAGTGAACTTTTGAGAACTTTGCCCCAGATGTATATTCTTGAGAAATTCGGTTGTACGTCGTATGATACGGATGCAATAGCTTCATCATTAAATATTTCGGTACTGAGAAATTGTACTGATCCAAAACCTTTTATAAAGGTGTTGTCAGACCAAATAAAAACGAAGAATGCTTGTGAATTCGCTAAGAATCTGCCTGGGTCTACAGTAAGCAGTGTATGGTGGCTAAGAGCGTAAATGGTGGGTTCTTTTCAGAAGCAGAAATAGTAACTGCTAGTATTTGTGTTGCCTCTTTCATTAGTTGACTGGTTCGAGCAGTGGAAGCAGCCCTGGTAATGGCACCCCGACCAGAGACCGTATTGATGCCAGTCTGGAGAGCTCACCAACTAGGTCAGATGGTCCAGAACCTCGTGGAGCTGGTCCCTTCGTGGTCTCTGCCTACAGTAACTACCACCAGAACCCAGACTATCCCCTGGCAGGCGAGTCGGGGGATACAGGGGTTGCTAGGATTTACAGCCATTATAAGGGTGGCAAGAAGCTGGAAGAGGACGAGCCACCACCTAGACAACCCAGGCCTGGATCAGCTGAGTCTAAAGGTCGCAAGGAGCCCCAGGACCTTAGCAAAGTAACCCAGAGCGATTGGGTGTTGTACAATGGCAAATCCCATGATTTACAAGTGCATGGAAAGAGCAAAAAGAAGGCAAAGCGGTCAGAAAGCCAGAGAACCGGTCAGGACAATCCTGCCTTTGAGAGCAGCACTCTACCATCCTCACCAAACCGTCTGGCCAACGGCAGAACTGGCAGCTTCAGCCCCGAGGATGAGAACCGAGTGTACCCAGCTAATTTCAGACTGGTCTCCCCACCCGAGGCAATCGGCGCCGAGAGTGGGAAAAAAGGCAAGAAGAAAAAAGTCCCGCCACCGCCACCTAAGGATAAAAAGAAGTACAAGAAGGAGAAAGTTGGCAACAGAAACGAATTTGGTGGGTCACCTGTAGGGCCGGCACCGTTAGACATTCCTCGCCCCATTATAGTGCCCCAAGCTAGCTCGCCTTCCAAAACAGTGCTACCTCAAATGGGTCAAGTCCAGCGTGAGTCTGAGGATCTAGATTTCTCGTCTCCTGGGTACCAGACAGTTCCAGGGCCTGGCAGGGCTCATAGGATACAGAACACTAGACCTGTGTCTCTGACAGACACTGCAGACGTAGGTCCTTCAGTGCCCAGGCATCGACAGCAGGACAGGACCAGTGACGTCCAGAGGCAGGTTTCGGATCCCGAGGCCTTGTACGCTGCTCCAGCCAAACGGAACAGCAAAGCTAAAGATCCAGAACCGACGGATCCCAGGACACCGTCCTCTCCTGACCCCCCACCAGTGCCACCTGTGACTCATCTCCGCGGAATCACCACTCCGACGTCTCCTGTTGCGCGTGAATCGCCGGGGCTGGCAAGGGCAAAGGCCAGAGATGGTGATAACATCTCCACAGGTAGGTTATTGCAGACAATAAAATACATTTCAGTGGTCTGTAAGATCAAAAGAAAGGCTGTTTTTATTTTTATTAGGCAACTCGTGCCTTCTTCAATGCTGTACATCTAACTTGTGCTTGACTGCTTAAACAGAAAAGTACCTACAAATATATATACTTTATTGCTAAAAGGCTATATAAAGCAGATCCTGCTCAAGTTCCTTATTGCCATTGTGTTCGTTAAGTACAAGTGTGCATAGTATATCACATACCAGGTAGTATCCCTCTGTTAATGGATATTCAGTAGTTAAATTCATATAATTACAGCAAGAATTACATTACGAACCTTGCTACATTGGAAGCACTTACTTGGGTAATAATGATCGGTTGTGGTGTGCCCCACACTGTTCCAGACTCGTGCTGTTCCATCACAGCGACTGTCCCCAATGACCCTGATCCAGGTCTGAGCATAGCATGTCATATAGATATATATTTATATAAAGTTACGCCCGCCGCAAATACGGCAGCATGCCACATATGTTATCCACATGTATAATGCGAATCGACCTTATTACCATATAATATACGTACATTGCATTCAAAAGGTTGCATGGTGTCTGCGTCAAATTGCGTTACGGTTTAGACAGGATATGCAAATATGGCAAGGACTTGCATGAAGTGGTACAAGTGTATACCGTAGTTCCGGATGGTGTTGCCTATTGTTACCATGGCATGCCTCTATACTTGATCTCAGTTCGACTGTTGCAAAAGCAATATGACCTAGTTATTTTTCTCACCTTAAGAAGAATCCCTTTCTTTTAGGAAGAATGACGGATGATAAAATTGCAGCACTTTGTCGGTTTGGGCACTTGTGTGGGCTTGGGGATCTGTAAAAAGAAGTATGTTGGGTGAGACGCGGGCCTTCTCAATATCTCACATTATGGTTAACCTGTAAAGTTCGGATGGTTGGGATTCATTTGACTTTTACAAAAATGAGCCGCTGATTGCCAACAGGAGCAAATTAAGACTGTGTTAGTGCACATTAAGAGCAAAGGGACCTGAGTTTTTGGAGTTACGATCAGATTCTGCTTCTATGTTTAAGCCTGTATCTGTTTCATTTTGAGAATGAATTTTTATACAGCTGAATAATTTCCCTATACTTTGCCGTTGATGATGAGCTTGCAGATAATTTCTTCTCCTGGACGGCGAAACTGCACGATTTGACACAGTTTCAACCAGTGACCGAAGAGTACTAAATATTTGACCCCCGAAACAAAAGAAATCAGTTGAGGAAGGCGTGGCCCCCGGGGCGTGGCGTTGCCAAGGCTGTCGACCCGTTGCTATAACAAAACGTGTTGTTGTGTCTAGGGAAGCTAAACAATCTGCATTTTGATTGTGATATCCCGTTAAAATGGACTTTTCTTGATGCTTTTGTTGTGTAATATATCGGTCTTAAAAATACGCGGTATGTGTTGAAAAACGTAGCGGTAGGTCAATAACGTTAATATCTGACTCTTTCAAGAATTAAGTGTCATATATATGACCTCAGCACCGGCACATAGACCCCTACATGTAATTAATTCATAATCTCGGTCGAGACGAGAACTCTTTACATTTTTTGCCTGCAACGGTTACGGTGAACGCCATGTGCACGTACATAAATCTTGCATGCCATCATTTTGTGATCGACTAAATACTCAATTAACACTGCAGTCGGGCACTGCAGTGATCTACGGTAATCTGCATGGAAATTTCTGATTATGCTGGCCTGTTATATACATCCAATGATAATGCATGCTGGAACTGGTTGTTTGATTATATATGCCCTTGTAGGGCATACTGTCAGTTGAAGACGCATATACAGTACTGTGATTTATTCCAAAGCATGGGGCAAAATGGTGTCTGGTGGAAGGAAATGCAAAACTACAGAAAGTATAGTAAACTTGTAACAGAGAGACCGGAAGGCCTTTTCTCTGCCTGGCGCGCGGGCATTTCGCAAGAATTATTTTCCACGGCTTCATGAACAAGAAATTGTATACTAGGCCTACTATACATGCGTATCGCAAAATACTTGAGCGGCAATAAAATTGCCTACTCTGCCCTATCGTGGTGCAGGCTGTTGACTACAGAGTCCTGCTGTTGCCATTGTCCCTTTATAGAGTATTCTACGCTGTTGTTACAAGGCGGAAATCTATTGACACCATGCATAAGCTTAAACCATAGCGAATTTCAAAACGTTGTGAGAGGGATAAAGTTCGACGGTTTCTATGGACCGGCCCTCTGATATTACCTCTGGGTAAAAAATACCTTGCTTACTACATCAAAAGGGTTTAAACAAGTATGACAGACCTTTAGCGTGTTGGATCTTGCAGTAAGTCCTTTGTTGTACAGTAACGGGTAGGTCGTATAGCTTTCTCGTTTTTATATAGCCCTCTGTAGTTTAATATCAGTGGAAATTCTCGTGTGTATACGCGATTTTCTTAATTATTTTGACCTATTATTCATGTAAAATACAGTTATGAAGGCGCAAGTGTACTTTGTAACCCTTTGTTTTTCAACGTGAAAATTGACAAAACGGCACGTCTGAACTGAACTATTGGGAATGTGACAGTCAACATACAAGTCGTGTGTTCCAGCTTCCAAAAGGACTCCACTACATCACGTCTGTTACACATGCGCATGAAGATCTATATTCCAGCACAGTCAAAATATGCTGATCTTGCACTTGTAATGTGTGGAAACGCAGGCGTATGTGAAATATGCTAGTGCTAGATCGTCCTCGTCTTTGCGAACTTTTTTTTTGCGATTTTCTTGTCAGAGGCTATTTGAAGACCCCAACCACGCCTGTGGTGGTAGGCTTGTTCACTTTTGTCCCAATAGCAGATGCCAGCCTCACATGGTACCGTAGACTCGGTTCTTTACCCTCCTGATAAGTCGTTCTTGTAGACGTACGTCGGTGGTTCCGTTATCTCTGATTCTATTTAAGACAAATGGTTTTTTTGTGTGTCACGCTTCTATTCCTTGCAGTACACTGTATCTTTTTACAATTCAGCATCCTTTCGCGATTATACACGTCACGCAGTGTGATACACACATGCATACACGTATCCTTTTTTTCAGAGATAATATTGATATATGAATATAAAGAAATAATACCATTTGTACTGTGTTTAATCTTGCAGGTAGGGAAGTATCCAGCGCGTTTGCCTTCCTTGATAATTACACTGTGGCTTCCAGGAAGTCACGTCGTTCAGAGACCGATGCCGACGGAGTGTCCATTGGTACCACAGGGACAGGCCGAGAAGGTAATGGCCCATTTTAATTAGAGCCTATTACATGCAAAAGACGTTCGTTGCAGAATTAGATGTGTATGAAAAGATGCACCAGCACCTGGTGTGCTTTTAAGATCACATAGAAGACATGAAAAGGAAAAAAAAAACACTGTGTGTCTGCGAGCAATATATGCCCTCTGGCTTTCTTTTACACAGTGGTCACTGCTAAAATTTTGAGTCCTTCGCAATAAGGCTTTGTCACAAACCAAATCTTGAAATGCGAACGAATGACAGAAATGTAGCTTTAATAGTTTCAATATGAGAGGCGAGCTGGGTTTAATCTCTCATGTCGTTCTTATACTTAGTCAAGGAGTTTAGATTAGCATATATAATGCTAAGAGGGGGTGTAACGAAATAACAACGCCCCTCCCTTCCCTTATATTTTTTTACTAGATCCTTGCAAGTTACGCATATGGTGAGATTATTAAAACTTGATAACTGACAAGCATAAATCCAAAGGGAAAGGTCATTTATTTGAAATATCTCTCATATGAATATACAGATATGTGTGCAATGATGTTGCAAGAATTGATCCCCGCGACAGTATAGCCCGGTCGGGGCCACAAAGAAAGGTAGCGGTTGGCGGTCCTATTCTCTCCCTTAACATTGTGTACTTGCAGCTCACAAAAGCTCACTGCAGCTCACACTGCAGCTCACAAAAAATAGGGATAAGATGGGGTTAAGATCATACTAGAACGCTGGATATACTTCTTCGGCCAATGCTACAATTTTTGTACCTTCCTGAGTTCACCGGCCTTTAAAATCTGCCACAACATGATCAACATTTATGTCTGGCTTGTAACAAAAAGCGAACGAAAAAAAAAAAAAACCCTGTGAACAATCAACGTGTGTGTATGTGCGCGCCTTGTATACTTTAGAACGAAATGTATTCACCAGCGCGAAGGTGAGTCAGAGTGCGGATATATTATAAATGCACCAGAGTACTGGAACGTTCAGTGCATCGGCGTAACTCTTATACATATAGTTGGTATGGACTTCACAACACAGGAAGTGCGGTCACATAAAGCGCCCCATGGCCGTTCATTCATCACTCTGACAGTGCCATACAATGAGGCTGCTTTACGCATTTATTTACTCTTAAATTTAAAAGACTGATTTTTTTTTAAAGAAACAACAAGCGCAAGACTTTGTACGCACTGGGGGTGCAAGAGGAAAACGGTCATCTATTTTTTGTACCGAAACGGGTGTAAAAGTAAAATTTTAGTACAATTTTATTATGCCGTCATTTCTAACGGAGCACAAATCGTACACACATCGAGAGGGGGTCTTCAAACAACGAGAAGAAACTTTTTGTATAATAATATAAGGAAATTGAATGACGTAGACCCAGTGCCAGAAGATACTCTGTAGGTGTAAGGTTCTTTCGAGGTTTCGCTGCACTGGAGCCACAACATTCAAATGGGCTCGAAATGAAACATTACTAGTTCATGAACTATGTATGAGGCAATGCGTACAATGTACACGCTGTACGGCCTTTTCTCATCTTAATTAATTCACTTGTTCTTTTGGTATGTCCCAGGTCGCATGGTGATTGGTGACGCGTTCAGTTTTCTGGATGACTTCGAAGACAATGCATCAGTTGAAGGCGAGCTCAATCGGGATCGGTTCTAACTGATGTCCAGCCGTGTTAGAGAGTCGGTCACAGCAAAGAGACCGGTAATGACTTAAGCACTCCCTGGTTCTGCTCCCTTTATCCAACAAGTACACTGTGAACTAGCTTTGATAATACGGCACACAAAATACACTTCGTCGTCGTGGTCATCTCTCTCTCTCTCTCTCTCTCTCTCTCTCTCTCTCTCTCTCTCTCTCTCTCTCTCTCTCTCTCTCTCTCTCTGTCAAAATAAAATGAAAAAAAGGCTGTATACCGACAAGTCATCCTTAAGTGAAAAAAGTCTTCGTCGCCCTGTGCTTGCCTTCAGATAAATTGAGTCATTAATTTCAGGAACACTTTCAACGGAGACCTATAATTAGTCGTAGCCCGAAATAGCTTCAGCTAGTTTGACAAATACCGTAGAGCAACATAAACGTAGTCGGCGTTACATTGTAAAAACTTAAAGGCCATAGAATGCGTAAATCAGCAGGTAAAACGCGAGGATCAAAATAAAAGCATTGGATTTAACATTAAGACTATTTTGCTGCAGTAAGTTCGTGAAGGTCGTGGTTTTACAACATTACGACATTGACGTGAATAAGTTGCACCCATTGCTGGGAGTGTGTAATGTACAGCAACACAATGATAAATGTCGAAAGCTCTAATTAGTACGTTTATTTGAAAGTGCTGACAATATTTTAATGGTATTTCAGATTTGCAGAGCTCTCGTGCCGCGTGATATGGGTGACATGCGTACACAGTCGGTCGGAAGTCCAGAATGCATTGCAGAAAGATTTGTTTGTTTGCGTTGGTTTTGTATTTCCGCATATATAGACATATCACTTTAGTGTATACCTGTTGATGATTGCATGTTGGTGAATATGGTATCGCAATATGGTGCTCATAACTAAAATGGGCAATACATGCAAAACGTGACTCGTGCCCTTTGGAATGGAGTACATTGATTGTGTGTTCAGATATTTACGGACTTATGGACGATCAAATTTGTGTATGGTGCTGGCATTGTTGTTTGCAGAGAGTTGTACTTCATGCTGAAGAAAAACTAGGACATGCTTTGTTCACAGAGCACCTTGCATTCGAGACATAGGCGTTTCAATGTAGTACCCTTCCTTTGCATATCCATAGCATGCTGCAATGCATGCCATGTTTAAACGGTGTACGTGTGGGCTGCTGTAGCAGTTATTTATTCAGAGCTTGTACAAATCTGTAATATACAAGTAATTATATCTTCTAAAGGCTTTACGTTTGGATGTACAACATAATAAATCTGCGTCTAGGTACCACAACCCCATGGCGGGTAAACTGCAAGCGCCTGGGCAGCCTCACGTGATTGTTATAGATTTTGCAGCTTCGGACCTCTGTAAAAGTAGAGCTTTGATACCTTTGTATGTCCTTACATTAGGAATACAAAGATAAAAAAAGACTGTTAGAGCTTGGTGCCTTCGAGTATCCTTATCCAAGGGATATGAAGATGTGAAGAATATGTTGTGGACAAGGAAGCGGTTCTTCGGAAGACGTTTACATAATGAGCGACGAGCCCCAGTGTTTCACAAAGGCCGTCACAACAAGAAACGTATGGAAACCGTTCCGACAATATTTGCGACGTTTCAGCTTCTATCCAATTCGTAGGCTAAATATCCCCTTAGAAGTGTTTATATTTCACACCGTTAACAAAAACGAAATGGTGGAAACTCCCCATTTCATTTATGTAGTATATCCATTTATACCTCAGGAGCAGATTAAACTCCGTCCTTTGATATGGGACAGGCCTGGTAAAACCAAAACGTATGTGTATATGTCTTATATTTTCCCACTGTTTCCAGTTTAGAATAAACTATTTATATACCTAATGTGTTTTGGGCGTCTTTATGCATGCCGGTGGGGTAAATGATTTAAACAGAACTGAGAGTTTGAAATAGAAACCAATGGCCGCAAGATAATTTAGAGTAAGCTAACAAGTCGCCATTATGATAAGTATCTATCGTTCAGCAAATATGAATTCTTGACTAAGAATTACGGAGCCCCTAAGGGGACATGGTGAAAAAAAAATTTTGGAAACTTTTTACGTGCGCACGTAATAACTTCACGTGCGCACGTAATACCTTTCACGTGCGCACGTAAT
>JAAUYG010152824.1_pt1 | contig 14258 bp, 12 predicted proteins | sample 7278091 | NCBI WGS metagenome assembly JAAUYG01 (sample SAMN14350201, study PRJNA611818) | marine sediment metagenome | isolation source: surface marine sediment (0.6m) | place: French Polynesia: Moorea | collected 2018-08
CCCCCCCACCTTTTGCTTGTCAAGTCACAAGTCAAGATGTTACCCCCCTGGGGAAATGTTACCCCCCCCCCCATGGATGTCACCCCTGACTTTTCACCCTGGCCCCCACGGATGTCGCCCCTCTGAATTGTCACCCCCGCCCAGATGTCAGCCCCCCTCCCCCGTGGTGAATAGCCTCTTCCTCCAAAAATGCCCCAAAGAACTGCAAAGTGCTGCTTATAGGGATGTTTCCTCCAAGGGTGATTGCATCTTGCTGAAAGAGAACAGGAGGGGAGGTCTGGGGCGTTCATCAAGTCCTGTCAGGATTTCTAGCTTTGGAGGTTCACCGGAGTGCTTTCCTGCCGAATATATATTTACAAACACTGGACTAATGTCCAGATGCTGCAACTGGACAATGAGGTAGTCCAGTCCGCAGATGAAGGTGATCAAGTCAAAGATTGGCTGATCAAGTGCAAAGTGCTTGCAAAGTGCACACAAGATAGCGCCTGAGTTGGTGTCTGTTTGCACAGTTTTACCAATCACTCTGGTGTTGCCCACCTTCCAAGCACTTTGGTGACGCAAGATCTGTGGTGAGCAGGTCATTTTTCCCAATCTGAAAGATGTGTGCCACCTATTTCCGCCGCTCTCCCTGTTATGTCCAGCCTGCCTGTGCCAATGGGCAATTTCCCCCCCCCCCCCCCAAGAAATCAGGCAAGAAGAGTTCTGTTTACGTTGGACATGGAATCATGTGCTGTGGTTTACGATTTCTTGAAGCCTGAGTTCTGTCAAAGATTGTCAGAGAAGCTGCTGTCTACAGGCTTTGGTTCTGTTTGGGTCAGTTCTGTTGCTGGAGGACGAGAACGATCAGTACTTGGACGTTTCCTGCTGAGAGTTTTGAGTGGACATCTGTGAAGAGATTAGCTGAAACAGCGAGGGCCAGTGATTCCTGGCCTGGCCAGGTGAGAGGTCGGGCTGCCTGTGGGCTGAGGTTATCATTTCCAGATAGCCACGCGCCACACGAGTCCTGGACTGACCTCGTTAGCACGGCACCATGGTGTTCTCAGATTAGCTGAAGGTGGTTTTGTGGCTTTATGGTTTCTTATCTTTTTCGCAAGATTCGACCGTTGCATACTGGCGGGCTGCGATCGCGTTTCATATTTAAGCCGCGCGCGCCGCCTGAGTCTTATTCTCCCCTCCAAAAAAAGAAAAACAAATGTTTAGAGATGATAAATGTTCAGAGATTTCAGTGAACCCCGTCCCTGTCACAAGTGAACAAGCCCCCTGGTGAACTGCCTGCCATCCACCGAATTGTCTGCCTCTTCTCAGTGGCAGGATGGGTTTGCGCGTGGCTGTGGAATCAACAGTCACCCATCTCATACCATTTTCCCCTTGCATCTCTCAATCCAGACAAACTACCAACAATGAAATAAAGCCGAGTGCAGTATACAGAAAAGTTGAGGATGGCAGTTGTTGTGTCAGGTGGAATGAATATTCCCCCCCCAAAAAAAAAAGTATTGATAACGAACGTGCTGATGGAGTGTAAGTGCCGATTCATTTTTATCAACACTTCGGTGAAGGGTCTGCTTCCGCTGAACCTATAGAATTGAGGTCAAGGTTTCAAAGTGTCTTCGCACGCGAATCCAACACTGACGTGTGTACAAACTATCAACGCAGATGGACAGACAGCGAAAAGCTTTTGCAATTTCCCTCGGGCCAGCCTTTTTTCACCTGAGCGGGTTCCTTCTTGACTCACAGCGTCGAACCTGTGAACAGACATCATCAGTCGTGATCTTTGACCTGTTAGGAGAAAGTTACATCCAACTCTACCTTCATCTTTAATTAGAGAGAGACATAGATTGTAAGTTCGTCTCTCACCGTTAATAACGCACATATGGTTGCGCTGAAAGCTCGACCTTGACACAGATGCTGGTTTTGATGTCTTCGTCTGTGTCGGAAACTTCATTTTGAGAAGTGCAATTGAACTGGACTCCCGATACAGATTTACGGTGGCTTGAAAATTGGGCTGGGTTTCTTCTTTGGGTGGCAAAATAAAATTTAAAAAAAAAAAAAAAAAAAAATTGAGAAGTTTCAAATGCAGCTATTATTTTGTCGATTGGTTCGAACAAGTTCACTCGAATTTGCGAAAACGTTCTGATTTGAGAACGCCTTTCTTGAGTAACTTGGACTTCAGTTTGGAATGAGTCACAGATAAGAGCGCAAGATTCTTCTCACCTTAACTGTCGGTTCCCAAGGAGGAGGTGAGGTGGAAGGGAGGGGCAAAAACCCCCAAGTGTTTGAAGGGCAAGCGAAACATACCTTGTGTATAAGTCATTCGGGAATAACAACTGATCTTTTGGGAGAGAATGGAACACGATGTATTCTGTTTGTTCTTGCCTTTTTCGCAAATTTTTTCTTGCAAACTCTGCCATGAAGGCCAGACCCACGTGAAATGTTTGTCGTTCGTGCACCACAACAAGGATTGATTTGGCAGTGTGGAGTCAGGAGCTACCAAATGAGAAGACACCCTCTGATTCCTTTTGGTATTCCTTTTGGTCTCCTCTCAGTACACGTGATTTTGGAACAAACAAGACACCACGAGGACCTGAGAGCTTGCACTGCAACCACAACTGCGGGCGCGCAGTTTACAAACACGGAAAGACTTCGATCAGAAGATTCGTACACATTCACAGTTGGAGGGGATCGTTGGATCCTCATTAACCCCAAGGTTTTGCCATCTTGCGCAGCAGAAACCAAGGGGTGTAGAACTGCTTGACACGTGAGGGTTAAAAGAAAAATATTTTAGGAGCAGAGGTATTGATGGTTTCCAGGGCCTCATCATCTGAGGGGATGGTTCCCATGTTCCGGCAGTGAAATTCGCGCAGGGAACTTGAAATGAGGTTAATAACCCCAAGAAACAGTCGAGCGTCAGATCATCGACAAGCAGGAGTATTGATGATCCAAAATCCTTGAAATTATCAAACTTTCTGTTGAATGAAGAAGATCCGTGTGCTATCTCCAGGCCATAAAGGCAAAACGAGAAGAAGCACCGACACAATGGTGCCCTCGATGTGGGAAGGGTGGGTCCAAACAAGGCTGAAGTCTGCAAAAGGAATTCGTGTTCTGTGGAAGGGTAAGCTTTTTGTGCACCTGCAGTTGGAGAGGGGGCAGGAAGCTGTCCCTCCTTATGCCTGTAGGCTTTTCATACTCCAAATGATATCCAGTTGTCATTTCCTTTGTTCTGACACCCAAATATGACTGAGAATGTTTGCGAGTGTTCACACCAATCAGTCCGCACGCAAGATGCATCATACTCTCTGAAATGCGTGTAGTTTCGGGGAATTTCCTGCATTGGCCTGTTGTACGTTGATGAGGGGTGCAGATCGGGAATGGCCTGCCAGGCATTCCCAGCACACTGCTCTCTGCTGACCCATGAGGCAAAAGCGCGACGCCAGGAGAAATGGTGGCATTCATTCCCCGTGGGAACAGGCTTCAGTAAAGGCCAGTTAGCATGGACTCGTGCCTGCATACTGCGTTTTTGCATGTACAGTATTGGCATATCTGTCAAGTCAAATCATTGCCACGGCTTTGAACCTTTTCACGACATGGTTGGAAGTTTTTCAATGCTCTGTCTTTGTCAGTTCACCTGTTCTTTTTGCGCATGACGCCTTTTCGTACAACTTGTAAAACAACTCAAGCCGGAAGGGAGCTTTGGGAAGTTGTTTTTAGCATCAGACCGCCAAGAACCAATTGGTTCCCTGTGCGTGGTTCTAGCAAAGATCGAGACAATGTACTTTGAATGCAATTATTGGGACGATTCTTTTGGCAAAATTCTCCGACTGGTTTCTGGTGCCCCAGCGTCGGATTTTGATTCTGTTGGAACTGTGTCACCGAGAAACGTCCGTATTGACAGAACAACTTTGATTCCTCTCAACGGGTGGCTACCCTGCAGCAACTGTTTGCGACAGGAAAAATGTTTCAGTCTAGACAAGCTTTGCAAAAAAATCTATGCAATTTTCTGCGTTGCTGTCTACGGTTCAACTCTTTGAATTCTTGTTTTCAGAAACGTTGATTCCGAATTGCAAACAGCGGTTCGGCCCAGGCCTTAGGCTCAGTCCCACAAAATGTTGTGCCTTGGAGTCAACACCTTCACCTGAATCTTCAACTCCGAGCGTCAACATCGTCATTCGTGATCGCTGCAAAACAATCCATCTCGTGTGCGTTCAAGGCGTTTCAAGCATTGTGAACAAGTCGCAGATAAGGCGCCCATTGCGTGAGACGTGATCGTGAGCCACTGTCAACATTTGTACTGACTGCGGATTTGCGCTGCAATAACTGATAAAAAATCAATAACCGATAATCATCCAGAACCACACTGTTCAATAATCGTGTTCTCCGCGAGAGGGTTTGGGTGTGCGACAACGACAGATAAGACGTTGGTTTTGTGAAAAAAAAAAACCAAAAAAAAACAATGTGTCTTGAAACCGGGCAGAAAACAGAAGGAGATGAGGTCTCAAATGAGGAATCCATGAAGATTACCCTTTTTCGAGACGGTACTCCTATGCGATGTCATGTTCACCCCCAACCAAGGTGCTGGCTGATGACATGTTCTGAAAATTTTGCTGAGGGGCGCAGCTTCGACGCTGATAGCTAAGCGCCTTTCAATCAGGATGGTCTGTGTGCATCTTTCCGCATCTAGTGCATGTGCATCTCGGTTTCGCAGACACACCCACCCAGATCGGACCCCCCTCTATCCTGGGGACCCTCCTCCCCAGGCCAACTGGGACCTCCCACATGGGAAATGTTATGTGGTACGCGTGAGTTCAATGCTGAATGATTCTTCTTGGAAATTTTGCCCTTTGGGGTTTGAACAATATCCTGGATTTGCCTGTGAGGATACCATATCAGCTTCAGTCACTCGGAGAAATTTTGAGTGTCCTTTTAGGTGTAGATTAGATGGCATGGGGGTGCCATTTGATGAGGGATGCTCTTCTCCATTTTCAACTGCATGTGACCTCAGGAAGTGGAAATAGAAACGGTCGTATTCGGACGACACTACTCGGTTTCGCTTGAGAGGCTGTGCTTTCTTAGAGGATCATTGCAGGGTTCCCACCAGGCCTGTGTGAAATTTGAAACTTTTTGAGTGGAATTGCGAGATTGGTTTTGTTTCATTTTCATGACATTGTCTAAATTGAAAAGAATTCCATGGAATTACATGTTCTTCAGTTATGGATTTTCTGCCTGTTTCTTATGGTCGATACAAAAACGCTGGAAGACGTAAAAAGTTTGAACGACATTGAAACACGAATGTTGTTATTGAAAACACAACATCGCCATAGTGATATGTACTTTCTCTTGGAGGTGTGCTGTCTTGTTGAAACGCAAGTCTGCGCGGTCTCTTCCAGTCACGTGTGCATGTCATAATGCATTGTTAATGCGGCTATGAAATTAGCCCCCAGGGGAGAGGAACCTGTGTAAGCAAGTTGTGCACATAATCTATCAAATTTAATAGGAAAATTGACAGCAACTCAGCAGTTGATCATTTTGTCTTCTGAACTTTGCAATGATGTGCTGTTCATTAATGAAGAAAGGAAAGCGTGACCACTTGTGCCTCACGACAGAGGTGTGAAAAAAACTAGAAACAGTGAAAGCCAGAGCGTGCGATGCCTTCGCAATCAGCTGTGTGATTCAGGAGCAGGCTTCCTGGTGGCCTCAAGTTAACTGGGGCACGTGCTGAGCGTGAATGAAAGTCCGCGTTCCCTTCCTTTAGACAGATTTTGCACACTGACGTGAAAGCAGATGATTGAAAATTTATTGTTTTGCCTGTCACACAAAGTGCAGCAGGGGAGACTTGCCGAGGGGAGGTTGCACACAAAATTTGAGGGTTAAGGTGCTGAAGAAAACTACCAGATGGATCATGAGTGACATTTCATTTGCTTTCCCTGAGTGTTTACCTGATGGGGTGTGAAGCGATCATCACCACTTCACCACGGAACTCCCCCCCCCCCTCCATTCTTTCATGTCATAAAGAGTTTGAATTAACCATAGTCTTCCTTCCACCTTGGTGCTCCAAGAGCACCAAACCAAACCCACTCAGCGCCAGACATGCAATCAAGCTTATAAATTCAATGATCATTTCAATCATAATCTTGTTCTCTTGAAATGGGAAACATCGATTTTTAATTAAATAATTCAGAATTAATTACTGTGTGCACTCCTCTATTGATGAATCTGTTCTTTAAATGCTTGCATTGATGCTGTCGCATTTCATTTGGGTAAATTGAAAAGGATTGAGCAGCTTTGACAGCTGTACACCTGATGTCACATGAGCTTAGTCTGCTCTCAGTTTCACCGACACGGTCACTTTTATGGCTCTAAATGGGTCGTCCATTGTGTGTCCATCTTTCTTTTGTCACCTCAGAAATTTATGACAAACTCTTTCCATTGGGTCGTTTGGGCGCCTTCTTCTGATGTCAGATGAATTTATGAAAGATCTGCCCAGATTGCAATAAATTGTGTGGGCCTCACCAGAGACGTATCCCTTTGCAGACTTTAGGAATGACAATCTGGTGGACGAGAAACCAGCCAGCTGGAGAAGCGTTGTTTGCTCCACGCGAGAATCACAAGTGCACGTTTCAGTGAATGACCTGCCTCCACATTGACCATATTTTGCCTTTTGTGTTCTTGCAGGTCTTCCAGAAGTTGGGCACAGATGTGCTGCAGTCAGCTTTCCAAGGGTACAATGCATCAGTATTCGCCTACGGACAGACTGGTTCTGGGAAAACACATACCATGATGGGCTATCCGGTAGGTCTTTGACATGTGGGGTTTCTATGTGACGGAATATTCACCGCAGGGCTCACGAGAGGGCGGAATGGAGATCAAGCTTTTCGTTTTCTGGTCCAATTTCTTTCCAATTCGAAATAAAGGGCATTCAAAATGGCAGTGTAATGACACTGGAGAAGCTTCCTTCCATCTTTTTCAAAGTGGCATCAAGTTTATCCGCACGTATCCTGGGAAGCCATTTAATCGCTTGCAAACAAAGCGAATCGAGGCGCAAAGCGAACCTAATCACCATTAACCTGAGTGACCCAGCTTCACTGCGCGCAAAAGCGGGACGATTGATTGCATTCTGTGCGGGTTGGGACGAAGCGAGACGAGCGAAGCGAAACTGAGTCGGTCACAGTTACTTCCCGTGTTGGTGACAAAAACACTGATTTAGGTGACAATGAGTCGACCGTGTCATTTTGCACTCCCCCAGCAGCAGTATGAAACTCTGCTCTGTCCCCACTGAAATCTTACCAGGTTCGTTTGGAGAACTTCAGCTGTGTCTTTTGGTGGTCGTTCTTCAAATTCAGAGATCATGAGAACTCGGTGGATTTGATGGAGCCAAAAGGGGAAAAGCAGCAACTATTTTCAGGCTGGTTTTTGTGTTGCTGGCACTTTGAAATGAAAAGGCTGAATCTGGAAGGGGGATTTTGTGATTAAATCTGACGGCGTGCGCTAATTCAATGATTACTTGCATTGATCTGCGGGGAGAATGGTTATTCCCTCGAGATGTGCATTCTTTTCCTTCGAGGCGTGTCTAAAATCTTGAAAGGTGGAACACTTTTTGTTCGCAGCCGATATCTTGAGCTCTGTAATCACACTGTGGAACTTGCACAAAAGGTGAGATTTCACTTCTGGAGAAAAAAAAAGAGATTGTATTTCCAAATTGGGTGCAAATTCTGTGTTTGTGAATCACAGCTGCAAAGTTTGGAATCCGCGCGTGTTGCAGAAGGTGGCAACCATCAGGAGACGGGGCAAAAAGTGTTTTTGTGGTCTGGTTTGGGAAACAGTGGCCAACATCTGAGTCTGCAGTGGTGTTATTGTTTACCAGATGGGGGTATCAGTGCAGATCAGATGCTGCACTGCTGTGTTCTCGCGCAGCCATCTGGATTTACATTAAGCAGCTATTAACCCAGATCTCATCTCGATCAGGCGCACTGTTTATTGTTCTCCACCTCACCACCTGAGCCATTGCTGCAAATGGCGAACAGGGGAAATACTTTGAGGGAACGAAACCACAGTTCTCTGACAGGCCTCAAGCATGCGTTGTCCGCCACTGCTCCCCAGGTTTCCCCTTGTTGCATCAACACTAGCTTTTGCTGCCACGTGAATGGACACCAGTTCAGATGAGAACATGTCAGTGACGACATCTCGGCGACGGCGCAGAGAAGTTCCGAGTTCGTTTTCCTTGACGTGTCGGTGACAAGAAGCTCTCACCAGGAAAGTTGTTTTGTCATGTGTTTTGCGTTCATTCTGTTGCGCCAGATTTTTCAGCCTGTCTCAGGGAGATGTGCGCGAGTACAAATTTGTTGTTCAGCGGGTGAACGCGCAGGGTTTCAGCAGGTTTCACGCTGTTCTCTATTGTTTTCAGGTTAAGAACTGAAGGAAAAAATCACACACTTTTCCCGCCCTTTAAACACACGTGGCACCTTCCTACTGTGTACTCAGGTGCCTTCCCACAGGAAAAAGTGGAGCAAAAGGCAAGTCTGTCCTGAGCTGCCAAAAAAGAGGCAAAAATTTTGCCCGTGAACTGTTTTGAGAGGCCATCACACAACTCTCAAAACTGACAAAGGTTCCTGGGTCCCTTGGGCCTTGTGTGGAAAAAAGGAATGGCTTGAAGAAACACGAGGTTCAGTATCAGTGACAAGAAACTTTGTTGTGGTTGGCATAAAAAGATCCGGACACATGTGGGAGGAGATGTTTAGGTTTCACGTATCATAACAAATAATTCGCTTGTGTAAACCCTGGTGGAACAACTGCATTGTATTGTTCCGCAGGTCACACACACCAAAGTTTCCCCGTTAAAGAAATCCTGAATTAATGTATGTGTCTGTTCATGCCAAGAATCTGTTCAGGGGTGCCTTGTGGTGGCGTCACCAGGAGGCAGGGACGCCTTCTCAGAGAGGCGCCTCCTGCAATGCCCGTTTCCTTCGTTGTGTCGCAAATTCCTAGAAACTGCACGTCGGACAACTCGATCTGTTTCGTTGAGATATTGATTTGAGTTTGTCAGTAAACAAGATAGTATCAGTGTTGTGTGGTTAACAAGATCTGTATCACCATTGTGTGGTTAAGTATGCAAGTGCAACACGTGTAACGACACCGCACCACCCAAGTCGAGCTGTACCTGGTGCGTTGTTGCGATCTGTTGTTCAGTCTCTCGCGTTCGAAACTGATGGGGAGTTTCCCTTGAACCCGACCTCAAATCTTTCGTACATGGGATGTCAACGGCAGAACACAAAGCGTCCAGGGCTATTCTTGTCGACCATGGAAAAAGGTCGGGGCATTTCAAATCAAAACAAAATGTTTTCCCAGTTGAGTCTCTGTGCGGCAGAGCCTGGAGAATTTGCAAAAATCTGACTTTGGTGGCAAATCACAAGCATGTCTGGTGCGAAACTTCTCAAGTTGGTAAATATTATGTCTGCGCGACAAGACTTCCGGTCTTTGTGAACATCCATCCATGATTGAGAGTTTTGCGGGCCTTGCATCCTGGACTTGTCTTTGGCACAATTTTCTTTTTCTGTGGCTCTTTGGTCTTGGGCATTCATTTCGTTGAATCTCTCAATCGAGCAATCCAATTTCTGATGCGTCTTGGCATGCAAGTGCTGAGGCCCTTTCCTGTGTTTTTCTGATGTTCTCCTCTGTCTTCCCACATAAACATAAAAAAGAAGAAGGAAAAAAAAACTTGTGCTTTGTTTAACAAAAAAGTGTACACATAAAAATTCTTGTCTTTTCAGGATCAGTTGGGATTAGTTCCTCGTATCTGTGAGGTAAGTGAAGGATCTTTCATCCTTGCCTGTGCTAGAAAGAACAAAATTAGCTATTTCTACCCTGAATAGGTTTGAATGGAGTGTCGATGAAAAGCAATTCCCTAGACAACAATAACTGCTTTTCACAATGACGGAGGTCACCGGAACCTGATCTAGATGTGTTATCTGGTGTTGATGAGCTCTACCCGCATTTTTAGAGTACTTGTACTTAACTTGTTTCCGAGGTGATAACAGTGCATTTAGTCTCATCAACAGTTATTACTAATGAACAATTATCACCCGCATCTTTACATCTTAATCTCCCATGAGGAGGATCAAGCTAATAAAATAAAGCTTATGTTTAATTAAGTGGTTGTTTGTTGGGACTTGTCAGTTAGTTTGCTACAGCTTGAGCCAAATCTCCATGCCATGTGATCGAGGCGAACACCAAATGTGGCCCTGAAAATTGGTACAGATTCGGTTGTTGGGCTGTCACGAGTAGCATGCATGGTCTAGAAATGGCAGACAAGGCCGTAGATCTGGTTTGTCCGGGAGTTTTGCATTCCCTTTGTCACACATCAGATGCTTTTGAAGCAGAAACTCAAATGATCCTGTTTCAATGTGTTTTGAAAGGTTCAAATGTGTTGTTTTAAATCAAGAATCAAATTTCCTGTTTGTCAGAAGGATCCCACATTTGCGATCATCTCAATTTGAGTGGTATCGTTTTGAAATGGCTGGGGCTGCGACGAATTGATTGCATCAAGTCAGATTATTGGCTTTCATCTCACCCACTGTGTCAGAAACTTCCGCCGTTTGTGGATTGGGAGTTGCAGGCTTGGTTTCGTCATTGTCTGCATGTTGGGTTAGGTTTGTTTTTGTGTCGTGGAGCAGGAACTTCCGGCTGGTCTCTTGAGTTCACTTAATTGCGTGTCTTCTCAATTCTATTTGCCCCTTGCACCACCTTTAGACTTCACACTGCTTCACTGATGAAGGAAATGCAAACTGAATCCATTGGGCAACAATCCTGCGTTTTCAATTTGAATTGGTCACACCAAGATCAGAAATGTCACTGCCTGAGTGTGCCAGCCGGAATCTCGTGGCGAGTGGATTCTCCTCTGTCCTTAGGGTTTGGAATTCACAAGACAGAAAAGCATTGTCTGGAGACGAAAATGTCATCAACATATGCAGAATCAAACACACTTGAGATTCTGTGATTTTCTGTCCTTTCTGGGTTCTTACGTTCCAGTGCAAGACAGACCAATGGAGTGACCCTCAGAAAAGTGGCATTGATCGCATTTTGCCATTTTCTCTCATTTCCTTCAGACATTATTCGCCCAGATGAACGAAACCAGTGGCAGCATGGAAGAAGATGAGTCTGTCACCTACAAGATCTGCGTCAGGTTTGCACAATTTCTGTGTTGGTGTACAGCTGCATTGTTGAGAACTGAAGGTTCTGTTGAGGCTCGACAACCTTGGCGCTCCAAATTCACAAAGAAATTTTTATTTCATTTACTGGTAATTTTTTTCACAAATGAAACCGTCTTCCCTGAAAGCGCATGTCTTGCAAGATCCGATACAACAGTTTGATTGAACTATTGCGTGCTTGCTTTCAACACTCCTAACTCAGCATCACTTAATGAGTTTTCTTTTCACAGTTACTTTGAGATTTACAACGAGAAGGTGCGCGACTTGCTTCGACCTGCGTCGCCCAGTGGTGAAAAACGTACGCTCAAAGTGCGCGAACACCCGAAATCAGGACCCTATGTTCAAGGTAAAACAACCTGGTTGCATTATTTCTGTGGAGGCCGTGAAAGCTTTCTGAGGTGCTTCACATTGAAGTGGAGCTAGGGACGAATGCGACTTGTGGAACGTGCAAAAAAAAAAATTCTACAGTACCCCTCCCCGTCCGCGTTTTTGCCATTTCCCCATGACAAAGCCGTTTTCTTTTCCAACATTTGGTCTTGTGTGAACAAAGGGATAGAAGTTCCCTTGCACATCGTTGGCCTTTTTCTTTTAGTTTATCAGAAGAGAATAATGTTTTGTAAATCTTGGAATGATATTTCCTGAACGTGGCTTCCAGTTTGGTGATTGAGTTTCGCAAAACTGCAAGTTGAGATTTTGTGTATTTTGTCTGTATCCTTTTTATTTGGCACAAACACCATCAACACATTTTGGGTTCCCACCTTTGATCTTGGCCTGTTGTGAAGTCTATTGCTGACTTTGAAAAAGTGAAGACAGGGGGACCCACAGCATGATTCAGGAGAGCTGTTGTTCTGGTTTTCCACTTGGTCTTTCTTCCTTCTTCCTAGTGTGATTTTGTGGATTTACCAGTAATATTTGCTATTATTCAGACTGAGTTCACTGGTGTATCTCATGATATATGTAAGTATATCTTTTATTTAGTGATTGAGCTTCTTTTTGACATGCCTTTTTTGACTGAGTGATAATGCATTGAATTGCAAATGGCAGGCAAGGATAAGATTCCAAAGCAACCTGTGAAAGTTAAGCTGGTCAAGCTGGCTAGACTAAAACTTAATCAGAAGAGGATTGACTTAGCTATGAAGCAAGTCATTGCTAGAAACACTCAAGCCCCTACCCAACCTTCTGTATTAGGATGTGATGATCATGATGATCATGATGATCCTGACTTAGAGGCACCTGTGTTGACTGAAGGAACAGAATGGATAGATGTAGATGACAGAGATAATAGTATTACCCAGACTGCTAAGTCTTCAGCCCCTGCTCCTGCTTCAGCAGCCAGTTATGCTCAAATGGCCTTGCCTGGCCATGTTAAAACAGTCAATCCACCTAGATCTGAAACTAGTGCCAACACGAAGTCAGCTCCAGGCCTATTTGGCTCTCATGCCTTGGAGCACAAAGCAGAAGTACAACCAATTTTTCTTGCCTACACCAGTCTTATCTGAGGGTGACCATATTCCCTTGGTACAGGTTGCCTCAGCAGTTGTCCATGCAATGGGATAGGCTGACACACTAGATGCTGTCCAACTGATGAAATCTGGATGGTATATCTATATGATGACACAGGCTGATCGCAACTTGCTCATTAGCAGGGGTATCAATGTTGCTGGTCAGCATATCATATTACATTCTGAGTTAAGGTCTATACAAGCAGCTTCCGTGAAGGTGGTCTTCAAAGATCTCCCAGTGTGACCAATGAAGATGTGTTGGATGTGGTGAAGGAGCACTGCAAAGTCTCCTCAGAGGTGAAGTATGCCAATCTATGGTTTGAGGGTAAGATGACAAGTATCAGGAATGGAGATCACTTTATCTACATTCCAGTGACTGAGGTGAGCAAGTTACCCACATTCTTGGAGATATCTGGATCTCATTCATGAGTGTTTAAACCCCCCAACCTAACCATTTGTAAGAGATGTGGCAATCAAGGACATCACCCAACTGACCCCAAGTACCCAGCAAGAACCACTGATGTGATCATGGAGACCCTAGAAACCTTTAGGGGAGGGAAGTGTCAACTTTCTAATCTCCATACCTGCCCAAAAGGTTGTGTCCTATCAGACAAGGGTACTACTTTCCCCACTTCAGAACATCATTACCAGTTCAAGAAACTCAAGGATCATGACATGGGTGAAGAGGCCTACCTACTCTTGACAGAAGAGACAGGGTTTGATGCAATGAAGAAGGCAAAAAGCCTTCTTCTAGACAGTGCCTTGTCAGATGAGTGGAAAGACAAAGCATACACTGAAATGCTTGAGTCCTGTTGGCTCAAGTACACTGCTTGTCCTCACACTAGGGATAAGTTGTTGACCAGTAAAATGACCATTGTTGAAGCCACTGGGGATCCCTTCTAGGGGTTGGGACTGAACATTCAACAGACCTTGGACTGTCTGCCTGACTTTTGGCCAGGGGACAACAATCTAGGGAAGATTTTCATGCAATTACACCCAGACTTGCAAGACGAAGATACATCTGATAGGAATAAGAAAAGAAAAGCTGTAAGTCCACTTGGCAGTGATTGTACTAAAGTAACCAAATCATGATTCTCTTCTGTATCATGATAACAGCAGTAACTCTTAATGTTAATGGATTAAGAAATGCTAGCAAATGGAGTAGTCTTTGGTCTGAAACACCAAGAGCAGATATAATCTGTCTTCAGGAAATGTACTTGTCTCCTGACCAGGAATACAGTTTTCAATTGCATGCACAATCTTACAATTTCTATTATAGTCATGGTACAACTAACTCAGCAGGAGTTTGCATAATAGTGAAACAGAATTGTTGCATTAACATATCAAAGTGTGGTGAGATCTCTGGGCACCTTCTTGCTCTAGACCTGCAACTGTTGACCTGTACCTTACAGGTGGTGGGTTTGTATGCACCTCCCATTCAAATGAAACATTGTCTTTTCTTTAAGGACATGCATGGATACTTCAATGATAACATGCTGCTTCTGGGTGATTTTAATTCTGTAACATCTCCCACTGACAGAATGTCTGGACACTTGGATGC